>Ga0315899_10003106_pt1 | contig 18100 bp, 12 predicted proteins | sample LakEriMetagenome_2_FD_203518 | JGI IMG/M metagenome (GOLD analysis project Ga0315899, IMG submission 203518) | Freshwater fungal communities from buoy surface, Lake Erie, Ohio, United States - Buoy 4 MA112 | ecosystem: Environmental > Aquatic > Freshwater > Lake | place: USA: Lake Erie, Ohio... | reverse complement strand
ATCAATTAATTTTGTTTCATATATTTTTTTTCTTTTCGTTGTGTGTGTGTGTGTTTTTGTTTGTTCTTGTGTGTGTGTGTGTGTGTGTGTGTGTGTGTGTGTGGGTGTGGGTCTGGACAGCAAGGTACTTGTCTTTAATGCGATGTATCATATGTAAATGTACACACTCACTCACACGCACACGCACACACAAGCACACACACACACACACACACACACACACACACCTACACACACACACACACACACACACATCAGGGCGCGGTTGCAATTGGGCGAGGCAATGAAAGATTTTTCTTTTTCTTTTTTTCCTCTTTTGCTTCACACACTAGGGCGCGGTTGCGATTGGACAAGATGGGCGAGGCAATGAAAGATCGCGTGCAGGCCTGTATCGCCATGTCTTCGTCTAAATCGCAAGGTAAGGGTTTAGGCTTTAGGGTCTAGGTTTAAGGTTTAGGGTTTAGGCCTGTATATCCATGTCTTCGTCTAAATCGCAAGGTAAGGGTTTAGGCTTTAGGGTCTAGGTTTAAGGTTTAGGGTTTAGGCCTGTATCTCCATGTTTTGGTCTAAATCGCAAGGTAAGGGTTTAGTTTAGGGTTTAGGGTTTAGGCCTGTATCTCCATGTCTTGGTCTAAATCGCAAGTATTTAAGGGTAAGTTCTCAAATAGGAGTTGAACTCTAAACTCTTTGTCAATCTAATCCCTAACTAAAGCGGTTTTGGTCTTGTCTCTTGGGGTACCAGCTGGACAGATGCAGGCGCGATGAGGTTTTTTTCCTCTTTAAAGATCCTGCTCCGCTGTGTGTGTAAATGTGTGGGTGGGTGTGTTTAGGTGTGTTTAGGTGTGTTTAGGTGTGTGTGTTTTGGGGGTTGGGAGGGTTTTATTTGTACGCGCACGTGCTTATGTGTACGTGCATTTACGTGTATATACTTTATATGTATGTAAATATATACGTATGCATGTGTGTGTGTGTGTGTGTGTGTGTGTGTGTGTGTGCGCGTGTATGGGTGTATGTGTACTCACGCATGTCTGTCTTATGTGTACACATATGTACGAGTGTACGGATAAAAAAAAAGATAAAAAAGAAAAAATAAAAATGTCTGTCTTATGTGTACACATATGTACGTGTGTACGGTGTATGCATGCGTGAGTGTGGGTGTAGTCTGTCTGTCTGTGTCTGTCTGTCTGTGTGTGTCTGTCTGTGTGCGCGCGCAGATAGTGAGCGTGGGTGAATGCGTGTACTGTATGTGTATGAGTGTATATCTGTCTGTGTGTGGATAGGAAACAAAAACGCAGATACACACACAAAGAGGCGCAGGAAAAAGCCTGAATTCATATGTATCGGTGTGTGTATGTGTGTGTGTTTGTATGTCTGTCTGTGTATGTGTGTATTTGTGTGATACACAAAGGAGCTCACAGCAAAGGTTTTATCTCTCTCTCTTTCGCGCGCGCGCGTTGAAAATCTCTCTCTCTCTCTCTCTCTCTCTCTCTCTCTTATACACACACACACACACACACACACACACACACACACATAATATATTTATTAATATATGTATTACATCGCCAGGTCTGTCGCCTAAAAAGGACACGGCTCAATCCGAACAAAACGTTTTTGACAAGTTTCTCGGCGGCAAGTAAAGTTGGCCCGCAACGTGTAGCAAACTAGCCTCTCAACGTGTAGTACAAATAAAATGCTCAAAACAAAAAATTTGGTTCCCAGGCTGGAAGCACGTGTCAAGGATGTGCTGGAAGTCTTGGTCCTGCCAGAACATGGTTACTAGGTCTCTTTGTAGGTCTCTTTTGGTGAATAGGTTTATTTGTAGGACTCTTTTGAAGGATGTGCTGGAAGTCTAGGTCCTACCAGAACGTAGTAGAGACCTTCCTACTAGGAACCTTCCTACTAGGTCTCTTTATAGGTCTCTTTTGACACTTACGCAGACCTCAGTATTACGGAACATCGCCCTGCGCCTGCAGTGCTCAAACAGGCGAAACACAAAAGAGACCTACAATTACACAGTGCTCAACCCATTAACCAAAAGAGACCAAACCCAGCGAAAAAGAAAACTAACAACTGAAACACAATCCTTGATACCGAGATGTGGGCTCCCATCCCGCCGCAGCACATTCCTCACCCAGGCCCCCCGTTGTGAATAATCCCCAATAAAGCTCTCTCTTCACTCTCTCTCTCTCTCTCTCTCTCCCCCCCCGTACCCTTATTGCTGACAATGCTGATTTATTGATGGCCTCTCTGACTTGGCTCTGAGCGGTTGCCCACGCCCAGCCCACAGACAGCATCGGAGCACGAGATGATGGAGGGAAAGAGAGAGCACACTTTCCGAATACCACAGCCACTTTGCGCATGTTTACAGCTGTCACGTGACCACATCTAATAACATCAATCCCCAGCGTAGTAGACACGCGGCCTGCGTATCAAAATCAAGGAGGCTGTGTGTGCGTGCCTGTATGCCTGTATGCGCATAGCGGTTTGTGTGTACACACGACACGTCGCGTGGACACACACCACATCGCGAGGATATCCACGTGCCATGGTTGCAGAGAGGGCTAATTTTTTCATTTTTTTCGACGGCGAAAAAGGTTTGCCCTGGTCTCGTGCGGCTTCAAAAGAGCCCTCTTCAGAGGGAGGAGAGTGAAGCCTGCTCATTTCTTCTTGTTCGCCTTGTCCTCCTTGCCCTTGCCGTCCTTGCTGCTTGTGTGTGCAAGTGTGTGTGCATGTGTGTGTGTGAGGGTGCGTGTGAGTGTAAACCCTAAACCCTAAACTCTAAACCCTTGATCTCCCCTTCTCATGGCTGTGCTGATTGCGTGCCGTTCTCGCTATCAATCTCTCCCTCTTTCGCGCGCGCGCGCTCTCTCTCCTCTGCGCGTCCCGTCCTAAGAGGATCATCCTTGTCGTCTTTTTTCTCGTCATTTTTTGGTCAAAAAAAATGACGAGAGTTTGGGGTTTAGGGTTTAGAACGGACCCGGCCTTATCCTCCTTCTTGTCATCCTTCTTCTCGTCTTTTTTGTCCTTTGCACTGCTGCCCTCATTCTCTGCGTCCTTGAGCGCAAGCTGAAAATGTTTATTGTTTAGGGTTTAGGGTTTAGTTATCTGTGTCCTTGAGAGCAATCTGATGTTGTTTATGGTTTAGGCTTTATGGTTTAGGGTTTAGTTCTCTGCATCCTTGAGCACAATCTGATGTTGTTTAGGGTATGGGGTTTAGGGTTTAGCTCTCTGCGTCCTTGAGCACAATTGGATGTTATTGTGTGCATATGTCAAAAATGATTACGCTATGATCGCCTTCAAGTATAGAAAACAATGTTTGCGGACAGCATGCGCACAGGGGCACCAGTCTCTTGTGTGAACCTCCGCACACGCACATGTACTCAAGTACATACTAGCACACACGCATAGGCAATCCATATACTGACACAATCCTGCAACAATTCGCTGGACAGCACGCATCTTGTGGGGACGTGCCAACGGGTTGTGAGGACGTGACAACGGGTCTCCCGGCGCATGTGCCCAAGTACACGTATATCATGGTATGTCGGGTGTGGCACCGCAAACACAGACACATACAGACACAAGAACACGCAGATGTGGGCTAAGCGGGCACGCCGCACAAACACACACACACACATACACACACAGCGCTATGCCAGGCACGGACACATGTCACACACAGACACACACAGACACCAGTCACACACCTAAACCCTAAACACCAAACCACACGCAGGCAGACACGGCGACACACACTCGCGACAGGAAAGGCACATGTCGCACACATGTCACGCACACACACTCTCGTGGCACGGGCAGGAGGCAACCTTGTTGTTGATGAGGTTGTGGAGGGCGATGACGGAGCGGATGAGCGATGACAAGTAGATCACCTGCACAGCGGGGCACACCCGTCACCTCCTCGCGTAACTATGAATGTATCTCTCTCTCTCTCTCTCTCTCTCTATATATATATATATATATATATATATATATATATATAAATACCGTCACATCCTCACACGTGTGCCTGCCACACACATGATCCAAATGACAGTGATTACCTAGTTTTAGCTCAAGTCTTTACCTAGTTTTAGTTTGGGGGGTCTTTTGACTATACCGTGTACAATAAAACGCAATTCATGACCTAGTTCAACTATACCCTGAACATGAGAAGTAGCGCAAGAGAGTACTCATCACTCGCATGTGTTATTAAAACCGAGAGAGAGCGCGCGCGCGAAGGCGGGGTGCGCACTATGCCCTGTGGTCCATTTTCATAAGATAGTATTTGGCTGGTCTCTTTTGACACTGTACTAGGTCTCTTTTGACACTGTACTAGGTCTCTTTTGACAATGTACTAGGTGCGCATTATGCCCTGTGGTCCGTTTTAGTAAGATAATATTTTAACACGCATCATGTTATTTGGCCGAGTTTAGACGAGGATTCGGGCGCCACCCCGTTGGATTTCACTGCTGTCAATAACACCAATACGCCAATTTTGCTTTCACACCCACAACCACCCACCCACACTCATGCACACACACAACAGATGGTGCGCTCACTGCTTTCAGTAACACCAACACACAGCAGTGCGCAGCAGTCTCTCTCTGCCTGTGTTTGAGTCTCTTCTATCTTCCTCTGTGTTGAGTCTTACTGTTCCTTTATCCTGGAGTCTCTCTGTGCTGTACCTTTTTTGTCTGTCCGTGTCCCTATGTTGGCGTAAGCTTTTGCTTGCAACACAACACAGTGCGCCGTGCATTTGCATGCGCACACAGTGCGCCGTGCGTTTGCATGCGCAGAGGCTGGTCTACACCTGCCACTCCGGCCGACTTCTCACTGTGTTCCTCTTTCACTATCTGCTAGGTGGCCACGTGGCAAGATCGGAAAAGAAAAAACAGGAAAAGGGCACTAGCGGGAAAGAAATCCATCCATTTGGGCCTCGTCCTCGTACGCGACGCGCGCAAGGCAGCCGCTGCATCTTTGTGTGATTCTGATGTCGATTGCGACGCGCGACTCTGTGAGACTTGCATCCTCCCCCTCACTGCGAAAATAAAGGGAACACACCAGCATCATGTCGTTGGTCTTAATGGAGAAGGACCGCACAAGCTCCTCGACGTTGAGATTGGGCAGCAGATTGAAGATCTCCTGCATCAGGAACGTGATCTCGTGATTTACTGGCAGCTTCCCGTCCGCTACCGCTTTCAAGTACGTGTGGATATCCTCCAGCCGTGCCTTGAGCCCCTTGAGCGACGCCAGTTTCGCGCTCACCCGCTCTGCTAATGTGCTTACTGTTGTGTCCTTGATGTCGCGCAGCAAGTGCTCAACACCAATCTCCTCCGCTTCCTCCGCCCCAATCTCGCTCGGAAGGTGCTGAAATGACCTTCGCGTCGGCGTGCCATCCTGCCGCCCAGACGCGCGTAAGACGTGCACCCGTGCAAAAAGCGCTCCGCGGCAAAACGCGAGGTTGTGCAGCACGCACGCACAACAAGCAGCGCGCACAGACAGCAACACGCTCTCTCTCCACGGCGGCGGGGGACTTACATCCTTGACTTCCTCAACGGCCATGTAGGCATCCGTCGGGATGACGAGCTCGTCCTTTGGCTGCACGTCGATGATGACCAGCACGGGGTTCTTGGTGAACTTCTTGAACACCTCGTTGATCTCGAGGTCCGAGGCGCGGATCTTTGGCCCTGTGCTGTACCACCCCACAATTTTCTCGCGCGCGTTCACCTTCTTGAACATGCCAAACATGTTCTCGAGGTAGTTGTGGTCGGCGAACCAGATCCTCGGGTCCTTGTCGTCCTCCTCGAACGGGATCGCGAAGCTGTTTGTGATGTTCACCATCCCTGCCTGGCTGTACGCGCCCTCGCCCGCGGACGCTGTGGTGGTTTTCCACGTGTCGCGCTCGCCCGCGATCTCCTTGGCCCCGAGCAGCACACCTATCACGCGCTTGTTGGTGTCCTTGGCGACGCGCATGTAGTGGTCCGTCGCCGAGAGCAGCACGAGCGGGTGCACGATGCATGACCTCGGAATGGTGGGGCCCGCGGCCTTGATGGGGATCTCGAGCTTCTTCTCGGCATCCGCCGCAGAAGTGCCCATACTTGCCCCGCTCCCGCCAGAGATTTGAAGACAGGTGGCGTCAAACTTTGTGAGTGGCAACACGAACACCTTGTGGCAACTCAAGCCTCGAAGTTTAGTTACCAAGAACTAAAATTGCTTGCTCCCAGCAAGCCTTTGGTGAGCGTGGAGCACGGACATCGGTCAGAGTGGTACACGCGCGCGCCAGGTCTGGCATGGCGACCCCGGGCGAATGTGCTGCGGGGCGGGGACGGGGCTGTCATTCTGTCCGCCTGCCACCCCGGGCACACACGCGCGGCGTCACTTTTTCAAATATATATGTGGGGGAGGAAAGCAGCCGGCTGTCGCAGAGAGTGTGGGAGCGGGGTGCGGCACCGCGCCCGCGCGAAGCTTGGGTGCATCCATCGCGCGTTTATGTCTTGAGGTTGTACGGCACTCGCATCACTCGTGCTCTCGCGGCGCTCCGGATTCTCCGCGAACTCTTTCTTGCGGTAATGCAACCGTGCGGTACCCCACCAAGAAAGAGTCGCAGAGCAAAGCAGCGGGCTCCCACACACACCGGCGCGGGAGACATCGCACCATATGGTGGTGGGCGGTGTGGGCTGTTTTTTTTTGGGTCGGTGCCAGAACACCTGCTGCAAGACTGCCGCCGGAATCTAGATTGACCCCTGCTGCGTGGAAATCTCCAGGCCAAGTTGGACGCCGGCGGGCGCGGGCTGAGGGGGGTTGGGCGGGCGTCAAGATGGACGATGACACGATGCAGGACGACGAATTTGTTCAGCCGCGTAGCAATGTGGTACTCGTCCCCCGGCGCCTCCTCGTCTGCTGCTCGCGCATTTTGCTGTGTAGCGCTTGCTGGCAGCTCGTGTGGTGCTGTTGAAACGGTGTCTGCTGCTTCTCCTGACACATGCGGTGCGCTGAGCAGATGGCAGCAGAGCAGGGGGTTGGAGGTGGGGCTGGGGGTGGGGGTGCAGGGGCGGAAGCCAGCAGTGGAGGAGCGGTGGGAGGCGCGGCAGGAAATGTCTTTTTATTGAACGCCAGCGCAGGTGAAGCGGCGTCGCCAGGCATGATGTTTGGGGCCAGCCCGGTGCTCGCTCCTGGCCTGGACGACTCGGTTGCCAGCTCCGTACAGCCTGGCTCTGCGGATTCTTCCATGTGGGCGGCGGTGAGCGCGGTGAGCGCCGCCCCGGCTGCCAGCCTTTCGCATTCGTTCAGCCTCTTGGTCGAGGGATCCTCGCCCGGTGGGGGTGCCGCGCATTCCCCCGCCCTGGGTATCTTTGCTGGGGACGCTTCGGACAGTGCTGCACGTGCAGGGGCAGATGCAGACGGCGCGGCGGCAAGAGACAGAGACATGCCAGCTGCGCCCGAAAGTAGTGAAAGGGGCCCAGCTGTTGCAGGCGCTGCAGCCTCGCTGACGGCCAACTCTGTGCCACGCACGGGCGAGGAGCTCAAGTCGCGAATAGACGTGTTGTTGGAGAAGCTATCTGCGCGCCCCTTGAGCTATGCCATGATCGAAGACGTGGCGAGGCAAGTCAAGATTCTTTTGGATGGCCGCAAGGCGCTCAAGTCGAAGCGGCATCCTATTCGCAAAGGCGACATGGTCTTTGCGAGCGGCGATGGCGAGGAGTCGTTTGCCCACCGCCGCGGCGTCATTGAAGCGGATAATGGCGACGGCTCGTACACAGTCAAGTGGCTATCGCCTGTGCAGGAAACTGCGCGTGTCGAGGCCCATGAGGTGAAGCCTGCCTCACGTTACCAAGGGGGCGCAGGTGGCCCCCACCAGGCACACCATCAAGTCAATCGCTACCTTGTGCAGCGCGCCATTCCTGATAAGAATGCATCCATGGTGGAAGAGCTCCTGCGGGAGGGGGCGGATGCGGACAACGTGGACGATACGGGCACGCCAGCGCTGTTGCAGGCCATCATCAAGCGCTGCCCTCACCAGATCGTTACGGCGTTGCTCAAGCATGGCGCAGACCCGGATTTGCCAGGCCCCCCCCCGACCATGCAGACGCCGCTGCGGGCAGCTATAGACAATAATGATTTCGAAGTGGTGACTACCCTGCTGCTCAATGGTTGTGACTGCACCAAGATCGATGAGGGCACGCTGGCAGCGTGCGCTCCCCGCGTCGCGGCGGCCATCCAGCAGCACGCTGCCACCGCGCTCAGCGACGAGGTGCGCGTGGCGCTGCAACACGAAGGCATGTCCAAGTTGGTGCCAATGGTCGTCGCTGCATGCGGGCTTGAGAGCGATATCAAACCTCAACTCAGTGCCTTGAACTTGTTGATGTACCTCATGGACCAGCTTCCGGCGGCAGTTTTGCAGCAGGTGTTTCCTACCTGCGACTCAGCCCCCGCCGGTGCTAGCCTGGCAGCTGGGCGGCTGCGCCACGCGTCTCCCGGACAGCAGGCCACGGATTCGCTGTTCAATGTGATGTTGCAGCTGACGCAAGGGGAGGGCTGCGATGCACTCGACGCCATCTACGGGCTGCTGCGCATCGTGCAGTGTCTGGTAGACAAGACGCCGCACCACGTCGCGCGGCTTCGGCGCTCCGGCATGATCCGCTGGGTTGAGCGCCTGAGCAATGCAGCTCAGACGAAGCAAGATGTCCAGGCCAAACTTCTTCAATCCAAGACCGGGCGCATCAAGGACAAACATGTATCGAAGCTTGCTTCCGATGTGCTTGCCATCCTCCCCCAGGCGTCACCACAGGATCTGTGCGCCACCCCGGAGCTACGGCAGGCATGCGAGGATTTGCGCCAACGGCAGCCCACTGCTTTCCAAAGCCTCGCCGACGTCTTGACGCGCGCGCAGGAGACCTCCCCCCACGACCTGGCCGTCTGCGATGTTGCAGGCGCAATTCTGGAGGCGTTGAACGGCCCGAAAGACCAGCCGCAGTGGAATCCCGTCCAGTGGAACGCGTTCGTTGCGGCTTTCTGTCCTTCGCGCGAAGAGGAAAGTGCGCTTGCAGCCGACGGGGGATCGGCGCAAGCCGGGCTCAGCCGGCGATCCAAGCTCGATTGTCTTATTGCCCCGCTGGTTGAGCTGATTGGCACCGAGGAATTCTGGCCGATACACGCTTCTGGGGACTCGCGCCGGGCAGATGGCAGCATCCTGCCTCCTGACGAGCTGCAGGTTCTCACGACGCCGATTCGACTGGAGCTTAGCCCGCGGCTGTACCCCGCCAAGGAGGGAGCCAAGGTGGTGCGCGGATCGGGCAGCCTCGCTCCACCGCTCGTGCTCAATGTGGAGCCGCTACTCCGAGTGGAGGAGCTCGAAAGGCACCTGTTGCGTACCTGCACTCCTCCGCAAGAGTATTTGGCTTTCTGCCACTATCTGGTGAATGCTACCATCAAGGAGCGCCCCAGCTGCAACAGCGCTGCACCGCTGCGCCTTGCGGTTGTTGTGGGGTTTGATACGCAGCCACAGGACACGACCAAGGAGACGGATGATCCAGGTGCTAGCAGCGGCGACGTGTCCATGCAGGGTGGTGCTGATCTTGAGCTTGACATCCGCACTCGTGCCCCATGCCTGACTGTCAACGTCGAGGGGTCGACGGCCGTAGTGACATGCCAGAGCAAGGGCAGCCCGGCTGGAACGGTGCAGGCGTCGCGGCCCTTCTCGAGCAGTGTAGATGGACCGATCGCGTATTTCGAGGCAGCCATCCGCAAACGGGGGCCGACGGGGGCCATTGGGGTGGGGCTTGCCAGGGCGGGCTACTCCAATAACAAGATGCCCGGGTGGGAGCCTGTCAGCCATGCTTGGCACGGCGATGATGGCTGTACTTTCAACAGCTGCGGCACCGGCACCCCGCTCTCAACCCCCTGGCAAGAGGGTGACGTGATTGGATGTGGGATTGACTTTCGCCGAGCAGCAATCTTCTTTACGCGCAATGGCCTGCTGCAGCCTGGGGCGCTACGAGGCGTTGATACTGAGGGTCTCCTTGCGACGCTCGGCTTTCAAACCAAGGGCGAGTGTGTCTCGGTGTCGTTTGGACCTAATTTCCTCTACGACCTTCCGTCTCATGACCTGGCTCCGCCGCAGATCCCGGTGCATCGCATACGGTACCTTGACGGCCAGAATGAGGAGAAGTTGGTCAACCTCCTAGCGAGAGAGTACATGATCGTCGAGATGCCGGCTCGTTCAAAGTACTGGGAGGCCGTGCGGTTTACAAATTCTCAGACAAGTCAGTATACAGTGGCTTTACATAACTTTATATAGTAGATGTACTAGGGCACTGAATCTTGAGCTTTTCTGGCGCAGGTGTGCTCTGTGCCGCTTCAAGGCCGAAAATTCGCCGCAAGCGGTGCGCAGTGCTCTTTTGGGCCTATGGACGTGGATTAAACCTTTTGTGGAGGCCTCGGCTGCATCTTCTGGCCCTCACATGCTGTCGACGCCTGTGGCTGATGCTGTGGTGCGTTGCCAACATGGCGAAACTCTTCTAGCGGCGCTGGGTCTGGCAAAGGCTGCTGGCTCTGGCAACGCGTGGTCTTGGGCACGCGTGGAGGAGCCGGCGGCGATTGTACGCGAATTCCAGGACATGGATGACGTTGCAGAAGGCGAGAGTGTAGTACAGGGCAAGGAGGCGGAAGCAGCACGCGACCAGACTGTGCTCATTGTCATTCCCGATGGCTTCCCTGCCGAGCTCTTCTTCGAAGAGGTCGAGGATCATGTCCGCCAGGCGCTGTCCGCACCGGACCCGCTCGTTGCTCCCGCATCTGGTCATATCGGTGACCAGTACCGGTGGCCGGACCGTGGCTATGATCACGAAGAGTCCTGGTATGAGTCACTCACGGCTGCGCTGACGGAGGGGCAGAGTGGCGCCGTTGCACGGGGCCAGACTCGCTATGAGGCCGAAACCTTGGTGGCTAGATTGTCCAGCGTGGTGCAGTGCCGTGTAATTATGGACAACACTCAAGATTACACGCAGCGGGCGCGTGATGCGAAGCGCTCGCAAGGAGGCGCCGGCTCCGGGCTGTGTGAAGGCGACCGTGTGCAGGTCAGCACCGGGGACAAGGAATGGAAACTAGGCAACCTTCTATCAGTGGAAGCCTCGCAGCGTTTCATGGTCATATGTGATGATGGCACGGTCCTGCGCTCCGTACCGCAAGATCATGTCAAGGGCCTTCGCGGCTCTGCTCGTGGGTGGCCTCCTCGCGGCAGGATACCGGCCGAAATGCACGAGCTCATGATGCGCGACCACCGCATGCTCGAGCATCTGGGCATGTTTCCAGTCTCGCAGGCGGGCGGCCTTCGAGCTCCGAGCGTGGCGGACATTCGGCGCAAATTCACCAGCTTTGAAATCGGGGACCCTCAAGACCGCGACAGGCCAGTGTTCCGCGATGGCGTGACGCCACCAAGGCGGCGCCTGGAGCTGTGGAACTCTGCGGCATTGCACGACGCCATGGATTCGCAGCGCACTGACGCCACGGTCTTGCCGACGCAGCCTGTTCAAGCCATCCTGACCCTGCCTAGGGTGGGAGGCGAAATGCTCAAGGTCAAAAGCGCCGTTCAGTTGCAGACAGCCTTGGACAAGTGCCGCCTGGGTGTGGTTGGAGTGCTGCTCATTGACGCCCAGGCACGCCCGCCTGCTGGCCACTCCTGGCCGCGTCCAATCCACAGCGCCAGCACGCTCGTCAAGGAGCTTGCGGGAAGATATGGACAAGCAACCTTTCTTCGTATTCTGTCTGGCACCACGCCAGAGTGCTTGGAGCAGTTTGGACTGGAGCGCAGCGGGTTCAAGCCCACCTTTATCTTGATGCTCGGCGGGCGCGAAGAGGTGCGCTGGGAGCAACAGTCCAACATCGAGGTGCTTTGGGAGCCAGTTGCAACTCCTGCGCACGTGCTCGCTAAGGGCCCAGCGGCCAAGGCGGCGACTATGGAAGATGGCGGCAAGCAAGTGGAGCTGGGCCGCGTGGTACACCGGAATGAGTTCAGCGGCCTCATCGACAGGGCCATGGGCCACTGGATTGCAACAGGGCGTCTGGCCGATGCGTCGTCACGCGCCACCCCGTTGGCGCACAACAATAATTTCAAGACCATCTATGCATGCCTGCAGGCTGCTGGAGGCACCGACCCCAAGCCTACGTCACATGCCGTGCACTTCTGCTTGAAGCTTCGGGAAGACGTCGACATGCTCGAGATGGTGAAGCGCTTACAGGGCGAGGGGCCAGCTGCTTTGGCAGCAGGCAGCGGCGAGCTGCGGGCAGAGGATACGATGGACCACAATGCCCAGGTCTGCGGATCTGGGGGGCGAAGCGGACGGGATTGGAGCATACCGGGCCACAACATCTCGCCGGAGGTGTGTTCGGCGCTGGGCGTGGTGCAGCTCTTGCACCAAAAGCTCGGGGCGCGTCGCGGCGATAAACGGCGCTGGCAGAGTCAGTGGCTCACAAAGCGTCTCATGTGCCAGCTGCAGGATGCGCTTGCTTTTGCGTCATGCTGGCTGCCGCAGTGGTGTCTGCGCATCCCGCGATTCATGCCTTTCCTCTTCTCGTTGGAAGCACGTCAACGCTTGCTAGATTGCAACGGCTTTGGGTCATCACATGCCCTCTACCGATTCCAGGAGCACAAAGTCGCGGCCTACCGTATAAAGCACGCCGAGAGCATGCGCCAGACACAACAACAGCTTGCACGTGCCCGCGAGCAGCAAGACATCGATGCCATCTCCCGCGCCACCGACGATCTCGACATCATTGAGCAGCGCATGTACAGCAAGAGGATCGGCGCGATCGCATCCGACCTCGCACGCGTGTCACGCGAGAGCATCCTCGAAAACGCCGTCAGGCTCGTGGACTTGCACCACAGCTCCAAGCACGTGCTCGAGGTGCAGTTCCACGAGGAGGGGGGATTCGGGTCCGGTGTTACTCAGAACTTTTACGAGGCGGTGTCGGTAGCCTTGCAGCTGCGCAGCTTCAACAAGCAGGAGATGCTATGGATCTCAGACGGACGCGATGCCGACTACAAACTGGACCCGGAGGGCCCATTCAAGTACTTGATCAATGCTGACGGGCTCTTCCCGCAGCCGCTACCCCTGGATGCCGCAGCCGACGTGGTGGAGCGTGTGGAGAGACAGTTCCGCTTCATGGGCCGCCTTTTGGGCAAAGCGTGCCGGGACCGGTTTACCGTGCCTATCCCCCTCCACCGCCTCTTCTTTGAGATGCTCAAGGGAGGGTGCTACGCGAATGTTTTGGACGTTCTGCACTCCTTCAGCCACGGCCGCGACACGCTGCTGCCTTCGGATGACTGGACTCCGCAGCACTTGGTAGAGGCCTACTGCGCCGTTGTCGCAGAGATGCGTGAGCGCGCGCAGGGGATGGACGACTCGGCGCGCGCGGCGGTCTTGAAAGAATTCCACCAGCGCGAGTTTATGGCGAGCTACCTCAACCGCTCTTACCATTGCTCGCTCGGCGAGTTTCTAGCGACGTCTGGAGCCACCTTTACAGATCCCCTCACTGGTACGGTGCTGTGCCATGGGGGCCAGCTCCGCGCGGTTACGGTTGACAATTTGGGCGAGTACGTGGATGTGGTGGCGGCCTTCTGGTTCGACTCTGGTGTCAGGCGGCAGATGGATGCGTTCCGGGCCGGCATCAACGACGTCTTCCCCTTTTCGTCGCTCGAGGTCAGTTGCCCACCCGCCCGCTCCCAGCGGTGTCTTGCGTCACGCGGCGCTGCTACTTCGTGCTAGCTCGCACCGCGTTTTGAGTTCCGAGGTTCGCGGGATGGGGAGCGCCGACTGACATGCGTGCTGGAGGTAAAGCACATGTGCGCACCTGGCCTCAATCATGTGCGCACCTGGCCTGAATAGGGCTGGGCCTACAGGCCGATTGAAGTTCACAGAAGAGCTTTTTACACAAATCCTGGTTGAATAATTTCTGTGATTGGGGTGGTGGAAGCAGATTTTCAGCCCAGCGGAGATGGACGTGGTGCTTTGCGGCGAGCGAAGCATCGAGTGGGACAAGGCCTCGCTCCAGCAGCACATTAAGCTGGTCAGCAATGAGCAAGGTTTGCCTTGTGCGCATGCCCTGTTGTTGAGAATTATTGCGCCAATAAATCTCAGATTTATTTCGCCGAATTTTGGAAAAAATCTAGAAAAAAAGTAGTATTTTTTTTGTATTGAGTCCAGACCTTCACGGACTACCGGTTTTGCGTTGTGGGTGTAGAGGATTATGTGGTTCATGTGTGGTTCATCCTGGGGTGGTTGTTGTAGCACACACCACACCCACACACCCACCCACACACACACACACACACACACACACACACACACACACACATGCGCGATGCGCAGGGGCACGGTACACGAAGAAGAGCCAGCCGTTCCAGATGTTGCTCGACGAACTCGTAGCCATGCCAATTGCAGACCGCGCCAGGTGTGTGCTTTGTAGTGTGTTTTGTGGGTGTATACACACACACACACAAGACACACTCTCTCACACACGCACACTATCTATCTATCTATCCATCCATTTAGAGCTATCTGGGCAAGAGTCAGGCTGTACAATTTAAGATACCTTTTTCTAAATCATTCGCTTCCAATTCCGTAAATAAACTTCAAATTCCGGAAAATAAACATAAATAAACTTTATATGTATCATGTAAAGTTTATTTATGGACCTCGCTTATTGACACGTGACACACTGTTTGCGCAGATTCCTGGATTTTGTTGACTTGTGACATACTCCTTGCGCAGATTCCAGAGATTCCTGGATTTTGTTGACACGTGACTCACTTTTTGCGCAGGTTCCTGGATTTTGTGACAGCATGCCCACGGCTACCGCCGGGAGGACTTGCGTCGCTGGGAATCGAAATCGCGCCTGAGAACCGCTCGCGCTACCCTCGCACCCGCACCTGCTCTAAGCTCATGTGCGTATTTTTTTTCTGAGGCGCGTGTCCTTGCCTGCTTGTGCATGGGTGTTCATGTGTGCGTATGGGTGCATGTGCGTGTGTGCGTTGTGTGTGTGTGTTATTTATGTGTGCGTGTGTGCACGCCCGCACAATCTCTCCCACTGTTTCCGCCGGTTCACAGCCCCCATTCGTCCTTTGGTCGGCTTCCTTTCTTTCTCCTCCCCTACCTGCTTGCTTTCTTTCCAGTCCCACAGGCGCGCCCTGTCTCCCCCCCGCCCCCCTAACCCCTTTCCGCATCGCCCCCGTATGTTGCAATCTGGTGCGTGCTGACGGTATGATTTGTTTTGTATTCGAGGCCAGGTGGCTCCCAGCGTACTCAACGCAGATGGAGCTGCGTGAAAAACTGCGCGCTGCCTTGGCCAACGCCAAGGAGGGTGGCTTTCATGAACACCAGGAGGCCCTCGTTGAGGGACCAGGAGGCCCTCGTTGAGGGACGGTGACGCCGACACGCCTGGTGCCCGCGGGGCATTGCGAGGCAGAGTACACGGGTGGTTTTATGTAACGTGTGGGCACAGGCTTGCTAAACGTGCGCTTCGTGCCATCGAAGTGGCGTCGCGGCCTTCTCCGGGTCCTTTGTCGCTTGATCTGTTCAGGCGTATGTACATGTAACACTTTTTTCCTTTCTCCTCCCTTTGCTTGAGGACACGTCGGTGTGACCAATAAACTGATACCGCTCTGATTACAGCCAGCGAGTTCCGGTCTGAATCCCAGCTGCGGGCCCCTCTTACTGCTCTACTTACCGTAGGCGCGGGCAACACAAACTCAAAAACGTCCTGGACACCGCGACCATTGCTGGCCCGATGAAAAGCACTCGAGATTGAGAGACGGGCGCCAAAGTGCGCCAGTGGGACGCATCCTGACACATTACAGGAAAACACTGCCGCTCACGCGCCCTCCCTCCTGGCTTTTTCTGGCTCTTTCGGTCTTTATGCATTGCCGGTACGGACCCATCCCGCCCCCGATCCCCCTCTCACTCGCGGACTGCGTGAGTGACGTGGCGGTGAATGATGTGGCGTGGCTTGAGGCTGGCCGCGTACACTTCCCACATCATTTTCATAGTGGTCTCGACGTGCCGCGTCAGCAGCTTGGTGTCGAAGAGCGGGGCAGTCTCGCGGCCCGCCTGCAGCGCCGTCTTCCATCGCCGCCGCTGCGCCGTCTGCCGGCAGAGCGCCAGGGCGAGCCGCGTGTAGTCGCCCAGGGTGCGCGCGATTACGACATTCGAGAGCCCTGCGGAATGCACCAGCCCGCTAGCGACACGCTGCGCGAAGTTTTCGCCGGGCAGCGTGACCACGGGAATGCCCGCCCACAAGACGTCTCCTCCCGTTGTGTGGGCGTTGAAGAGCGGCGTGTCGAGGAAGAGGTCCGCTTGCCCCTTGGCAAGCAACTCGGTGTCTTTGGGGAACTTATCATGGAAAATAAGGCGCGCGGGGTCGACGCCGGCAGCGCGCGCCTGCGCAGACCACACAAGTGTCAAAAGAGACCTACTATGAGGGCAAAAGAGACCTACTATAGGGGCAAAAGAGACCTACTACATGCGGACTTTTGAGAGCGCGCTCCTCCTTGCGCAAGTACTTGGAGGCAGCCTTGGAAAAGTTGAGGAGCCAGAGCTTGGCTTTGGGCTCCCTGCTGAGGATCTTCATCCACGCGCCGAAGACAGCGGGCTCGATCTTGTAGAGCCTGTCACACGTTCTCAAAAGTCAGCACATAGGGACTTTACTGAGTAAATACACTTGGGCACTGACTTTTGAGAATTTGTGCTGGTTGAAGGACGCCAGAATGATGTCGTCCTCGCTAAATCCCAGTGATGCGCGGCTCGGCGCGTTGCCCGTCAGCACCTCCCGCCGGCTCTGCTTGTGGTCATTGACGAGATATGTGTAGTGCACAATGGCGAGCTTCTCGCTGTAAAAGCTCTGGTACTCGGGGGGTGCCGTGCGCACGTCCGAGGACAGGTAGTGTATGAACTTGGCTGCCATGGTGCCGGGGAAGCCGTGGTAGCTCAAGATGATGGGTGCGGTCGACATCGCCAGAAAGTCGGCGCGGTACTTCATGGTGTAGCCGGTCGAATCGACAAGCACGTGCACATTGTCGTTGGCGACCTTGGTTGCCAGCTCCTCGTCGCTCATCGCCTTGCCTTCCGTCCAGCCGCCGGAGCAGGCAGCCTTGATCGTCTGGCGCTCCTCAGATTTGTCGTCGCCGCTCAGTGCATAGCACATGACGTTGATGCGCTTGGGGTCGTGAAACGAGAACATGCTTCGCAGGCACCGCGCCGTGGTCGTGCCGTTGTGGAAGCCGGCACCATTCGTGTAGCCCACATTGAGCCGGAACCCGTTCTTCTCAACATGCGAGCGCTCCCGCGCGGCACTGATGGGCACGGCGGCCTTGCCTGCCTTGGCAGAGTCCTGGTGGCGCATCGACAGGTACTTGCAGTTGACGAGCATCTCCTTGGGCGAGTAGGCGAACTCAAACGCGTGAAACGGTGGCGCGAAGTTCTGCTTCTTCGTCGCCGCATCCCGCAGCGCGCCGCGCAAAAGACCGAGGTGTTTGTCGCGATTTGACCAGTCGCAGCACCGGTTTTCCGCCAAGACGAGGTTCGAAAGCGTCACCATGTTGTCGGGTACCAGTTGCATCACCTTTCGATATGCAGCAATGGATCCCTCGTCATAAGAGTCATAGCCCGGGGGCTTGCACTCGCCCTCGCTGCACGCATGCTCCAGATACATCCAGGCATCGCCGAGTCCACTCCATGCATGGGCGTTGCTTGGGTCCAGGGCCGTGGCGTTGAGAAAGTCCGCCTCAGCCAACTGGTAGGCGTCGTGATCTTGGCTCATCAAGCCGCGTGCAACGAGCACAGACACCCGTTTTGGGTCCGCCGCTAGCGCTCTGTCGTAGGCGGACTTGGCCTGCCCGAAGTCTTTCAGGGATTTGAGGAGATCGCCAATCTTCTCGTACACCTCGGCCTGTTCTTTCTTGCCCTGCATCCGTACCCCAGTGTCACCAACACGCCTATTGCAACAGCGTGCAAAGTCCAGCGGGAAATGAGGACAGGAAATGAGGACAGCACTCAATTACACGCACGCACACAAAGCGCACGGGTACATGCATGCGCGCTGCAAG
>Ga0315899_10003105_pt1 | contig 18104 bp, 11 predicted proteins | sample LakEriMetagenome_2_FD_203518 | JGI IMG/M metagenome (GOLD analysis project Ga0315899, IMG submission 203518) | Freshwater fungal communities from buoy surface, Lake Erie, Ohio, United States - Buoy 4 MA112 | ecosystem: Environmental > Aquatic > Freshwater > Lake | place: USA: Lake Erie, Ohio... | reverse complement strand
GTTAAAATCAACAGTTACAGGTTCTAGTTTAACAAGTGTTGGAACATTAGGAAATTTAACAGTGACCAATCCAATAGCCGGAAGTATAACAGGCAATGCTGCAACAGCCACAACGGCAACAACAGCGGGAAATATAACAGCTACGAGTAATAGTACATTAACCTCCTTATCAAATTTAGCTACAGTTGGAACAATAAATAGTGGTGTATGGAGCGGGACAGCGGTAGCAGTGGAAAAGGGAGGAACTGGTGCTACAACAGCAAGTGCGGCAAGAACGAATTTAGGATTAGCAAATGTAGATAATACAAGTGATTTAAATAAGCAAGTATCAACTGCAACGCAAGCTGCATTAGATGGCAAGTTAAGTAAAATAGATACAACCTTCATGTTATCAAGTTATCTGAGAAAAAATGGAACTTGGACTGGAACTACTATAGCTATAGAAAAAGGAGGTACTGGAGCATCGACTCCTACTGCTGCATTTAATGCATTAGCCCCTGTTCAAACAAGTAACTCAGGAAAGTATTTAACTACTGATGGAACAAATACTTCATGGGGTACAGTTGCAAGTACTCTTCCAACAACAGTAAACACAAGTGCTAACTATAATATTGTCATGGCAACTGGTTCCAATGCAGCTTTGGTAACAGGAACTGGAAATGGCGGTAATACAGCCACACTAAATCCTTACACTGGACAAATGAGCGTTTCTGGTTTGACTGCTCAGGGTTATGGCGTTACTTCTCCTATCTACGCTTCAACCCCACAAAGCTTAACGGATGGAGCAACAATTGCTTGGAATCCATTAAATGGATTGAATGCCAGTGTTACGCTAGGTGGTAATAGAACGTTAAATTTTTCTAGTTCGCTAATCGCAGGATCCTATGGAACCTTAGTGGTTACACAAGATGCAACCGGAAATAGAACATTAACCCTGCCGTCTGTGGCTAACAAAGTTTTAGGATCATCCTCCACCACTACCATCGCATTATCAACAGCTGCTGGCGCAAAAGATATCGTCAATTTCTACTACGACGGTACTAATTATTTTTGGAATGTAGGACAAGGATACGGAACGGCGGCAACAGTTGCATCGACAAATTTAACTTCTAGCGTTTCTGGTACTTTACCAATTGCAAATGGAGGAACGGGGGCAACTTCTTTAACTGTCAATAACGTTTTATTAGGAAACGGAACCAGCGCATTACAAGAAGTAGCACCAGGAACAAGCGGTAATATTTTAACATCAAATGGAACTACTTGGATTTCTTCTGCCCCAGCAGCATCTGGAGTGCCATACACTGGCGCAACCCAAGCGGTTAATTTAGGTGCCTATGATCTAACTGTTAACGGATTAACAGTGGGTAAAGGTAGAAAAGATGCAGGTACTGCCTATCAATATAATTCTGCTTTTGGAGTAAGTGCTCTTGGAAGTTTTACAGGTGGTACCAAAAATACTGCTTTAGGTTTTAATGCTCTTTCTTCAGTTACAAATACAGATCAAAATATTGCTATTGGAGCCTATGCAATGGGGTCAACTACTGCTGATTTTCAACAAAGTGTGGCAGTTGGTAACCAATCGTTACAATATAACAAAGGATCATTCAATACTGCCTTAGGTTCTGGTGCTCTATCTTCTATAAATTTAACAAATGCTGCCACCTATTTAGTAGGTGTAGGAGCATTAGCATTAAATAACAATTCCACAGGACAAAATAATACAGCCGTAGGGTCATATGCCTTATCGACAAATACGACTGGTAATAATAATACTGCATTAGGGCAAGGAGCAGATGTTTCTTCTGCTAATTTAACAAATGCAACTGCTATTGGTTATAACGCAAGAGTTGGTACCAGTAATACCATTCAATTGGGGAATACATTTGTGACAAATGTAAATACGAGCGGAGCAATCACCGCTAAAAATTACATAACAACTGTCCCCGCAAATATAACTGCAGCTACAACTACAGCACTCGATTTTTCTACGGGTAATATTTTGAAAGTAAGCTTGGGCGCAAATATCACTACTTTGAATGTAACCAATGCAACGGCAGGAACTTACTTGTTGGAAATCATCCAAGGGGGCACTTATACGGTAGCTTTCCCAGCCGCATGGAAATGGTCGGGTGGTACGGCACCTACCATTACGGCAACGAGTGGGAAAACGGATATTATCACCATTGTCTATGACGGAACAACCTATTTTGCCTCAGCAGTTCAAAATTTCTAATCATGAAAAATTGGTTCTTAATATGCATGCTTTTAACTGGGCATTACTTGTTCGCACAAGTAATGCCGGTTGGGTTTATAAAAAAAGGGGGGAATCCTTTAACAGAAAATCTATTGTTATACCTAGATGCCACAAAAACAGCTTCTTATGGCGGAACGGGGACAACCTGGACGGATATAAGTGGTCAGTCACCTTCAAATAACGCTACATTATCGGGTAGTCCCACCTTTGCATCTGGGAGTTTTACGTTCGCAGCGAATAAATATGCCTTGACTTCTCAAAAAATAACCACATCGATGTCTAGCGCCACATTTATTGCTTGGGTAAATCCAACTATATCCAAATCGCAAGAAAATTTTGCCGGAATTATTTTTTCTAGGTCAGGTAAAGGACAGGCTTCAAAAAATATGGGTATTAATTTTTATTCCAATAATAATGTAGGATATAGTTGGGATGAGTTTAATTGGAATTCAACTTTGGTTGTACCTAAAGGTAGTTGGTCCATGATTGCCATAACGATTAGCTCCACTAAAGCAGTAGTCTATTTGTGTAATTCAACTGGAACCTCTTCGGCCTCTGTTGACGCATTACACAATGCCTTATCGAATCTTAATTTTTTTATTGGGGTTGATCCCATATTTGGTACAAATCTTCGAGCTTATGATGGTAAAATAGCCACTTCCATGGTGTATTCGTCAACACTAACTTCGGATAATATTACCGCCTTATTTAACGCTCAAAAAGTTGCGTTTGGCATATAATAATATTTTACATGAAAAAAATAATCACACTATCTTTTCTGGTTTTAGGATTTGTTGCACAGGCGCAAGTGATTCCGGTTGGGTTTATAACACAAATTGCATCTAAGGCCATGATCACCACAGAGCCATCTGGTGCGGTCAATGGAGTAGCTCTTACAACCCAACCGGTGATTAGAGTTACCGATGCTTCTGGAAACACAGTTACAACCTCGAAAGTAAGCGTTGTTGCATCGATCGCATCTGGATCCGGCACTTTGAACGGAACTACAACTGTTGCAGCAGTTGGTGGTGTTGCAGCCTTTACTAATCTTGTTCTCTCAGGCACCCCCGGAAACTTCACCCTGAGATTCACACCGACATCTTTGACCGCGGCTACCTCCAGTAGTTTTCCCCTGAGTGTCGGTGCGGCATCCATGGCGATGATTACAACTCAACCGGCAGGTGCATTTAATGGAATAGAATTTTCTACCCAACCTGTCGTTAAAATTACAGATGCAGGTGGGAATACCATCACCAGTTCAACTGCCAATGTTGTTGCATCGATCGCCTCTGGATCCGGCACTTTGGGCGGAACTACAGCTATTAACGCAGTTGCTGGTGTTGCAAACTTTACCAACCTGAAAATCACTGGAACCGGAGGCCATACCTTGACATTTACTCCAGCAGGCGGACTTACAGCCGCCACTTCCAACACGGTAAATGTCGCTGTATTAGGTTGTGCTCAAGGTGGTCCCTGTGCCATCGGTGATACCGGTCCTGGAGGTGGAAAAGTCTTCTATTACTCAGCCGCTGGTTTCCAATGTGGTCCAAATTTCTCAAGTACCTGTTACTACCTAGAAGTTGCTCCAAATACTTGGTATGGTGGCACAGCAGATCCATCATTGAGGTGGGATTACACTGCATGGTCAGATGAAAATCACGTAGGGTATCCGAATTTAGTCAACGATCCATATCCCAATGTTACCGCTCCTATTAACGCGTCCGAGATAGGTCTTGGATACAAATGCTCTGTTCAATTGTTTAATTTCTACGGAAACAATAGCGATTATGCAGCCGGCGCTGCGCGCAGGTATACAGGTGGAGGAAAGACGGATTGGTATCTTGGTACGTCAGTTGAAATGAATCTGTTAGCCGATTGGTCAAAGGGTAATCCATCCACACCAACACAAGACAGTAGGAGCGGGACGATGATACAAGGAGGTTTCAGTCAAAGTACAAGTTCAGCTACGCATTACTGGACTGCATCGCCGCTAGATTGGGCAACACATGATGCGTATAGGCAAGACTTCTCGAATAATAGCGGTGTCGGTGGCAGTGGCCAAGACCATAAATCTTATGAGCGAAAGGTTCGTCCTATCAGAGCTTTCTAAAAAATATATTTAAAAAAAAAAGAAAATGTATAAGACAAGCTTTAATACAATATCAATTAACGATTATTAAATACCACATCCAACGGTCATTTAATGAAAAAACTATTCACCCTTTTATTACTTTTCTCAGCATTTGTTTCCCATGCGCAGCGAACGATGTTTGGTGGTCAAAATAAATATGTGGGTCCGGTAGCTCCACCATCCTTGGTTACCACTGATCTTGTTTTGAATTTGGATGCTGGAAATTCGGCAAGCTATGTAGGTTCTGGTACGACTTGGAATGACTTAAGTGGTAGTAATCATGGAACACTGACGAATGGTCCACTATTTAATGCTGGAAACGGGGGTAGTATCGTTTTTGATGGGATAGATGATGTCATCAGTTTTGGCAACATTTTAAATATGGGATTATCGAGTTGGACAATCTCTTGTTGGGTAAAATTTGATGGAGGATCAGGACTGATGGGTATAATAGGTAAAACATCTTATCGATCATATGAGGGTAGATATTCTATCTATATTGATGACAATAATTTAGTTGCGTTTTTTCAACCAGGTGTGAGTAGTATGATTATATCTAGTCCACTAACACCCTACTTAGACAATAAATTCCATAATCTAACATTGACGATTAATCGTTCTTCCATGATGTATTTTTATGTGGATGGAATATCGGTAGGAACACCTATTGATGTAAGTAGTACGAGTGCTATGAACCCAAATTCAAGTGATAAGTTTTACATAGGTTCGTATGGAAGTAGTGACGGCCAAAGTCCTCTTTACTTTTTTGAAGGCAATGTAGGCCAAGCATTAATGTATAACCGAGCACTTACTGCATCGGAAGTAACTACTAATTTCAACGTACTTAAATCCCGTTTTGGTTTGTAACATGAAAAAGCTCCTCACCCTATTTCTCCTTCTGCTTGCATTCAGCTCCAATGCGCAGCGTACTATGTTTGGTGGGCAAAATAAGTATGTGGCGCCTGAACTACTGATTCAAACACCTACAACTATTATTAATAACACTAGCGGATTGGTACTTTACTTGGACGCCAGTAATCCATTAAGTTACTCCGGTTCTGGAACTACTTGGTTTGATATCAGTGGAAGTAATAATCATATTTATTGGTCTACGCCTTCTCCTCAATTTATTATCGATAATGGCATTAAGGTAATTAAAACTACCGATGCAATTAACCCATTAAGAGCGATGGCTTCCACAACTTACAACAATTTACCGTTAGGAAATAGTCCTTACACTGCAATTGCCTTTTTTAAACCAAATACAACCACCTCTCCCCAATTTCTATTGAGTGTTGGACCAGGAGATAATTCTTGTGGAGGGACCCAAATACACCCGCTTAGTATTGGAGCTGGAGGTAAATATTCTGGTGGTTCTTGCGGAGGATTAGGAACTTGGTCAAATTCATCCGGGGTTGCGCCGGCTACAACTTCCTATGTTTGCGTAGCTACTACTTTTGGAAATAGCACAGAAACAATTTATGTGAATGGAAATTTTGATAAATCGGCTTCATTAAATAATAATATCCCAAATACTGCTGCCAATAAAGTGTGTATAGGTTGGGTGAGAGATGATGGCACTGGAGTGAATATGGATGCCAATATTGCGTTGATACTTTTTTTTAATAGAGAACTAAGTGTCTCAGAAATAAGTCAAATTTACAATGACAATAAAGCAAAATACAATATCAATTAACGATTATTAAATACCACATCCAACGATCATTGTATGAAAAAAATATTCACCATTTTATTCCTTTTCTCAGCATTTGTTTCCCATGCACAACGAACCATGTTTACTGGTCAAAATAATTATGTGGCACCGGCGGTCCCACCGGTCGCACCTGTCACAACTGGCTTGATTTTGTATTTAGATGCAACTAAGTCAGCTTCTTATGGAGGTTCAGGTACGACATGGAATGATATAAGTGGGCAATCGCCTGCTGGATCGGCCACCTTAGTGGGTAATCCTCCCTTTGCTTCAGGTAGCTTCACATTTGGTTCAAATATGAATGCTACAACATCAAAGACGTATACGATTAGTAATCAGTTAACCTTAATAGCATGGGTAAATCCATCACAAACGCAGGGCTCGTATACAGGCGTTATTGTTCGTCGAACTGATCCGAGTTTTCTAAGTGGGGCTACTGGTATGTTTTTAACAGGTAATATTTTACACTATGATTGGGACAACAACCAATGGAGCTGGAGATCCACTTTAACAGTGCCTACTAATCAATGGTCCATGATTGCAATATCCGTAACAGCAAGTTCATTTACTGCCTATTTATGCAATGCAAGTGGAATATCTTATGAAAGCAGACAAGGCGGATATAATTCTTTAACTAGTAAAGGAGCCACTAATTTTCATATTGGCTATGATCCATATGATGCAGGTGGTAGAGCATTCAGAGGCAAAATGGGAACAGCCATGGTCTATTCTGTTGGTTTATCAACTGCAGACATCACTTCCATTTTTAACGACCAAAAAGCGTCATTTGGTTTGTAAGCTAATTCATTGAAAAAACTATTCACCATATTATTCCTTTTTGTTGCATTCATCTCTAATGCGCAATCTGTTAGGCTTACCTCAAGTGCTTCTGGAGTTATTTGGACTGGTATCAAAGTGAATTTACTGCCGCAGCTACTGAATTTAATTAAGAAGAAATAATTATTTTGACGACCTCTAATTGCTACACTTTTCTCTATTTGCCTTTTATGAATTGCACTTAAATCATTTTCTATAAGTTTTAAGCTAATGGGCTAATTCTCTTAGTGCAATTACTTCTATTTTTAACTTTAGTTGTTGTAAAAGAATAATTAATCCAAGCTATACTAAAATAAATTTATTTTAATTTTAATGAGAATGTAGGTTAAAAAAATATGTTTAGATTTGATTTATAACTATATCAATTATGGAATTCTTTTTTCTAAATTAATTTATATGGTGTTCGATTTTATCAAAATTGTAGCTCTTACAGATTTACAAAATGATGTAAATGCTTAATTTTTTTTGGATGGGCTATAAATTTGATTAGCAGTGCTTTCACTATTCTTTCTATCGGTTGTTTGTTTTTTTCTTTTTTTGTTTGCTTTGCGCTTACTATTTGTAAAAACAGCTCACCCACTTTTGAACATCCTTCTGTTTTTATGGGTTTTTGTACGTTTACATCAGGTATTATGTATTATTTTAGTTGACAATGGTTATATTATTAATATCCCATTTTTTTTACGATTCTCTTTCCCCTTGTATTATGTAACTCCCGCCTGTGTTTTCTTATACATAAACGCTTTAGTTCATAATAAAACCAAGCTCAGTGCTATTGAGTATTTACATTTCATCCCTGCAATTTTAGCAATTATTGAAATTTATCCTTGGTTTTTTTCGACTTCAATAAATACAAATCTTCTTGTAGCTGAATTAGTTAAAACTAAAAATATGGCTATAATTACTGATACCGGATATTTGTCTGCATCATTTCATCATTGGTTTAGATACAGCTTATTATTGATTTATGTAAGCCTTGCTTGGAGGGTACTATTCCGTTCTAAACTTATGGACACTAAGGGAGGGGATCAATCAAAAAAAACATTGATTATTATGGGATTGACAGCAATCACCTTGAGTCATTTTAATTTATTTATTAGTGAATATTCCCAAAATGGTGTTTTGTTTATTAATCAATACCCTCTTGCGGCTCAATTTTCTTCATGGTTCGGTATTGCGGTATGGTTTAGCTTGTTATATTTCCTTATTATCAATCCAAAATTGCTTTATGGATATTTTATTTTTGATAAAGAGTATCAATCTCAAAACAATGGATTAAAATTTTCTACCGAAAAAAATACAATTAAATTAATTCCTTCTTTTTTGGAAAAAGATTCAGTCTCGGTATTAGAAAATATCATGCTAAAAGATAAACTTTTCTTAAATCCAAGGTTTAATCTCATGGATCTAGCGCAGGCTTCTTCTATGAGTATTCATAAATGTTCTCGATTAATTAATACTGCTTATGGAATTGGTGCTCCAGATTGGTTTAACAGATTTCGGATTGACTATTTTATTCAAAGCTATCCAGGAAAATGTAATATAAAAACTATTGATGCAATAGCTTTAGAATCAGGATTTAGTAGCAGAGCCACTTTTTATAGAGCCTTCAAGAAGGAAAAAGGGATGATGCCTTCTGATTTTTTCAAATCTTAACCTCCCCCACCACCGTATAAAATCTAATAACAGGTCTTTCTTGTCTCATAATTAAATTATAAGACATGTTTAGTACGCTATCTCTCTTCAAGAAGTACAAGTACGTCATAGTTTTGGTGTTTACAATGGTTGTTTCATTCTGAATGATTTAGAAAATAACGTTAATAGTTAGTTTCTCATTTTTAGAATAAGCTCATTTTACAACTTAATTAAACTAAACCCATTAATTAAACTAAACCTATGAAGTCTGTTTTTTCGCTGCTATCCAGCTTTTTATTCGTCCTTGTTTTTTCCGTGCCTTCATTTGCTCAAATTGGTATTGGAACTAAAACCCCTGCACCTTCTGCAGCATTAGAAGTAACATCAACGGGTAATAATAAAGGAATCTTAATTCCAAGAGTAAGTGCTACCCAAAAAGATGCGATTGTTAGTCCGGCCGAAGGCTTATTAGTTTATCAAACCACGGCTCCTACAGGCTTTTATTATTATTCAGGTACTGCCTGGAAGTTGATGGCTAATGCAACTGACCTATCTTCTGCAGGTAATGCAGGAACAGCCACTAAATTAGCTGCTTCAAAAAATATCAACGGAGTAGCGTTTGACGGAAGTGCAGATATTACTGTGCCAGCTGCTGCAGGAACATTAACAGGAACTACATTAAACTCAACTATTACTGGTTCTAGTTTAACTAGTGTAGGAACATTAGCTAACTTAACTGTGACCAATCCGATAGCAGGAAGTATAACAGGGAATGCAAATAATGTAACAGGAGTTGTAGCAATTGCCAATGGTGGAACTAATTCAACAGCTACAGCAACAGCTGGGGGTATTGGATACGGAACAGGTACTGCCCATGGTTATACAGCAGCGGGCACCGCCGGGCAAGTATTAAGTTCAAACGGAGCAGGAGTGCCAACCTGGATTACACCTTCTTCTGGAGGTATTCCCTATACAGGAGCTACGGCCGCAGTTGATCTGGGGGCTTTTAATTTGAAAGTAAATGGAATGACTGTTGGGCGTGGACTTAATCTAAATACAGATAATAATGTGGGGGTTGGTAAAGATGTACTTACAAGGGTTACAGGTGGAAGTTACCTTACAGCAGTTGGGCACGAATCACTTTACTCAAACACGACGGGTTATAACAATACAGCCATCGGTTCTGCTGCACTTAAAGCTAATACGAGCGGCTTGGCCAATACAGCTATTGGTAGCAATTCACTTCAATCTAATACAACTGCCAATTTCATTACTGCAGTTGGTAACCATGCACTTAGGAATAATACCACTGGAGGGAATAACACAGCGGTTGGATCCGGTGCACTTGAATTTAACAGTACCGGGGAATTAAATAGTGCATTTGGTTATGACGCACTCAAAAAAAATACTACTGGCTCAAGAAATACAGCGACCGGAGTAAATGCACTTGTAGATAATACGACTGGAAGCGATAATACCGCGACCGGATTTGGTGCACTTTTAAGAAATACTACAGGTTCAAGAAATACAGCGTCCGGATGGTATGCACTTGCTTTAAATACGACAGGAACAGATAATACAGCGATTGGTTACACTGCGCTTTATCCCAATACGACCGGAAATTTGAATACAGCGGTTGGGCAAGGCGCACTTAAAAATAATTCCACGGGTAATGAGAATTCTGCCCTCGGTGAAGGCACACTTGCTAATAACACTACCGGTAATTACAATAGTGCATTTGGGCGTGAATCACTTCACAATAGTAACGGTAACAATAATACGGCGATCGGCTGGCGTGCCGGTTTTCAAACTGGAAGCAACAACACGGCGATCGGTTGGCAAGCGGGTTATAGAGCTGGCAACAACAATACCGCAATTGGGGCGTCTGCTGATTTTGCGGCCAACGTAACCGATGCCACAGCAATAGGGTATGGTGCGAGGGCTAACGGCAATAATGCAACTGCAATTGGAAATGGAGCGGTAGCTGCAGCCAACACCATCCATCTAGGAAATACTGCTGTGACTACTATTGGAGGTCAGGTAGCATGGACTGCAGCATCAGATAGTCGTATTAAGAAGAACATAATTAATTCTAACTATGGATTAGCAACTGTTTTAAAATTAAGACCTGTTGAATATAATTTAATTAGTAATGATTTAAGACAGGTTGGTTTTATTGCACAAGAAGTACAAAAACTAGTTCCAGAAGTAATCACTGGAAAAGAAGGTGACTTAAGCAAAGGCGAAATTTTAGGGATTACCTATTCCAATCTAGTTCCGGTGTTAACTAAGGCTATACAGGAACAGCAAAAACAAATTGAAGAACTTAAATCACTGATTTTGTCTTTGAAAAATAAGTAAATTTACTAGTAAAATGGCTTATATACAGCAGGTTATACATCTATTGGACTTATAAATCTATCTCTAGAGTGCTGATTTCTTTCGGCTGATAGTATATGCACCATGTAATTATTCAAAATAATAACATGGTGCATATTTCGTTTTGGTAGTTGTTCAGTTGTATTGATTTTTAAGCATTGAACTCATGCTAATACCTCACCATAACATCATTCTTTTGATCTCTGCCTTCAGTAGATCTGCCGGATTGGATTTGTTTTTGCAATAGCTCAGTTAATTCTTTTACAACTAAAGGCATGGTTGCAGCTAAGTTAAACTGTTCTTTCTCATCCGATTTGAGATTGTACAACTGAATTGGAGGCAATTTTAATTTTACGGCATCTGATTCTGTTGGGGCACTCCATCCACCGGATCCTTTGGCAAAAATAAGTTTATACTCACCTTTTCTGATGGCAAATTTTCCATCGATTGAATGATGAATAATTGATTCGCGTTTGTACTCAACTGATTTGTTAAGTAGAATTGGTAAGATGCTAAAACTGTCTTCTGCCTGATTATCTGATAATTTAGAACCAATTATGTTTGCTCCTGTGGCCATGAAATCGGTTAATGAAATGGTTTGTGAAGACACGGAATTTGGAGCTACCTTCCCCGGCCATTTAACAATAAATGGGATACGATGACCACCTTCATAAATATCCGCCTTGGCACCTCTGTAACTAAAACTTGAAAAATGGCCCTTTGATTCGAGCGTTTTAAAATCCGACATTGGAGAAGCTCCATTATCACTTGTAAAAATCAGGATGGTATTTTTATCCAAGCCGGTTTGTTTTAAAACAGCTTCGATTTTTCCTAATAAGGCATCGGTCATGAGTACAAAATCTGCATAATCATTAATGCCAGTCTTACCTGCAAACTCTTTTGTTGGTAATATAGGTGTGTGTGGCGAGGTTAAAGGAAGGTATAGAAAAAACGGCTTGCCTTTTTTAACTGCCTGTTTCTCTATATAACTGATTGCTTTATTTGTGAAATCGTCTAGTACTTCACTGTGCTTTTGCCCTTTCCCAATGGCACCTTCGCGCCAAAAACCAGCGCCTTTATTTTCTTTAATAATCTCAATTCTACGGTTAATTACCCGTTGATTCTCAATGTAAACATAGGGCGGAATATCGAGTGAGGCACTAATAATAAAACTGTAATCGAAGCCTGCAGAATTCGGACCGGAACTGAGTGGTAAAGAAAAATCAACAGAATCGCTTTTGTCTTTTTGCCAACCCAGACCTAAATGCCATTTCCCGATACAAGCTGTATTATAGCCATTGTTCTTAAATAGATTGGCCACAGTAAACCTGTCTCGTGCAATTAATGCTGTATCATAACCCCATAGGACACTTTTTTGCAGACGGGTCCGCCACGCATATCTACCGGTAAGTATACCATAGCGGGTTGGTGTACATACTGCAGAGCCACTGTGTGCATCCGTAAATCGCATGCCTCCTTTAGCCAGAGCATCAATATTTTTCGTTTGAATTTTAGAGTCCTTATTATAAACGGAAACATCACCAATTCCCAGATCATCTGCTAAAATATAAATGATATTAGGCTTTTCGGATTGAGAATGAGCAGAATTTGCTATCAATAAAAGTGAACAGAGTAATAAAGATAATCGCATGATCAGGAATATAATTTTAAATGTATGAATTATTAATAGAACCTAAGATTGATATAAAATCTTGTAGAGCTGTTTCAGATTGACTGTTTTTTTATTGTTTTGAAAGCAGTGTTTGTACTTATTATGTCTCGCCAGTCCCGTGTTCTGCACTAGTTTTTGCCCATAAATTGCTTTTCTAAGATATAATTTTGGATTGGCAAAAAGCTAGAGCTGTCACCCGGGTTTATTTCTCAGGGGCGGTGGTCCTTTTGCCGGACTGCTCCTTCGCTAGCGTGCGTAATGTCATTAAGTTAGGCTATTTTCATTTCCCTCTGCGGTTGGTGTTTTCACCAACCATTTGATAGATGGTTCTTGGTACGGTGAGAACACCGACCAAAGGGGAACCTTACCGCAGGATGTATCTTATGGCTATTTGTGATTTGATCTATTACGCGATTTCTTGCCGGAAATACTCCGTAGGAAAGGGCTGAATTGACCTATAACACATAGAGATTGGTTTCAAAAAACAAATTATCCTTGCTCAGGAGACTATTATGATATGTTATAACCGTGTTATTGCACCCTTGATTATATCGGACTCAAGTGAATATTAGAGGTATATCCAATCAGAGCTTATAAATTATGGCCCGGTACCACTGAGCATTAAGAGCCTGATAACCAATCCAAGTGCCCTCTGAAAATTGCCTGAAGCAATTTTTCCTTTTGGTTTTAGAATAAAATCCGTTAGTAAATTGTAAATTATGATCTCTTTTAATTCCTGAAACTATCGCTTACAATTAATTTTTATTTTATGGATTCTGAAAATAATAAGTCGAGAAGAAATTTTATTAAGAGTTCTGTCATTGCCGGAACCATGCTACAGTTTATGCCGAATGATCTTTTTGCTAATGTGCTTGAGAGTAAAAAAGTTGCTGGTCCTTTAAATGTTTGCGTGTTTTCAAAGCACCTGCAATTTCTAAATTATAAAGATATGGCTGATGCTGCAGCCGAAATAGGGTTCGATGGAGTAGACTTGGCGGTCAGGCCCAACGGACATGTTTTACCCGAACGGGTGGAAATGGATTTGCCTAAAGCTATGGAGGCCATTAAAAATGCCGGACTCGCTACAACGATGATCACAACCGCCGTTCAGGATGCAAATGATGCAATAGACAGGAACGTTGTGGAGACTGCTGCCGGGCTGGGTGTTAAGTATTATCGCATGAACTGGCTTAAGTATCCCGATGGCAAAAGTATCCCTGAGGCGATGATTCAATTCAAAAAAACGCTTACAGATTTAAGTCATTTAAATAGAAAACTGAATATTACCGGATGTTATCAAAATCATTCCGGGAATTTGGCCGGGGCTTCAATTTGGGAGTTATGGGAGATTCTGAAAAGTGCAGATCATAAAAACATGGGTGTTCAGTATGACATCCGTCATGCTATTGTTGAGGGAGGTATGTCATGGAGAAACGGACTCAATTTAATTCATCCGCATATTAAAATCCTTGCTATTAAAGATTTTATCTGGGCGAAGAAAAATGGTACCTGGGTGGTAGAGAATGTGCCTTTGGGAGAAGGCATGGTTGACTTTAAATCCTATTTCAAGATGTTGAAGGAGTTCAATATTCAGGTACCGATATCGCTGCATTATGAATATCCTTTGGGGGGAGCTGATCGTGGAGCAAGTAGTATCACAATAGATAAACAAATTGTTTTTGCTCATATGAAAAGAGATCTCAATAAATTGCAGCAGCTTTGGCAGGAGGCTTAATTGTTAACATTTTCTTCACGAAAACTTATTGGTAATAATATCGATAGACACAATTTCAGGTAAATCAATTGGTTAAATTCGCAAGCACAATCTGTCAAAATGAAGAAAGGTTTATTCCTGCTCCTGTTTCTTATTTCCACTAAATTATCAGCGCAAAACGCCTCAATTGAAGGAATTGTTTTTGATAAATCAGCGGCTTCAGCATTGGAGTTTGCCAGTGTTTCATTGTATCAATTAGAAGATTCAGTATTGCTCTTGGGACAACTGGCAGATGCCTCGGGTAAGTTTAAGTTCGAGAAACTGAAGGGAGGAACTTATTATATTAAAATTCAGTTTCTTGGATATAACACCTTGAAATCTTCAATAATTAATCTTTCTGCCGGACAAAAGTTAAACATTGGCCAACTCGAGCTCAGTTTAAATCAACAGTTTTTGTCCGAAGTAAAGGTTACCGGACAGCAATTGCAGACCTTGAATAAAATTGATAAACAGGTTTATAAAGCTGCTCAGTTTGAATCTGCAAAGGGTGGTACAGCCATTGATGTAATAAAAAATATGCCTTCTGTTTCAGTTGATGGAATCGGGGAAATTTCTGTCAGGGGCTCTAAAGGCTTTTTAGTTTTGATCAATGGGAAACCTGTTTTAACTGATGCAGCAACTATTTTAAGCCAGTTGCCAGCCAATTCAATTGAAAATATAGAACTAATTACTGCACCTTCTGCCAAATACGATCCGGATGGTAAAGGTGGTATTATCAATATTACGACCAGAACTGGTGCCGATAACAGTACAGTTTTTATTGTCAATGTTCAGGGAGGTTTCCCTTCAGTAAGGACTTATGGAAATGCAGAAAGTCAGCAGCGGTTTGGTGCTGATATGAGTTTTAATTATAAGAAGGATGCATGGGATTTTTCGGCCAGTGCAAACTATCTGCGAAATGATAATTCTGGCTTCCGCGATGGGGACGTTTTTACCATCATCGGAAATAAGAAAACAAACTTCCCATCACAGGGCGAACGAAGTTTTGACAGATATAACTATGGCGGACGTTTTAACCTTACATTCACTCCATCTACAAAACATCAGTTTTCCCTGGGGTTTTTTGCCGGGCATAAATATCAGGATAGGGTAGCCGATATTTACTATTCAAATCAGAATACGCTGATCAGTACCGGACAGACAATTGGACGTTCAAATTATTTCAATCCCAATCTACAAAATAAGCAGGGGGATTTCATGCTTGGAAGTTTTGATTACACCCGTAATTTTTCGAAAAAAACTACTTTGAATTTTTCCGCTTTATTTGAACATGCCGGACTTGAGGGCTCTACAATGAATAGAAATATCGCGATGAATCAGCTAGTGCAAAATACATTGAGTACATATAAAAATCCGCTGAATGGATTCAGGACAAAGATTGATTACAGCATAGTTTTAGGTAAAGGAAAGCTTGAGAGTGGCTATCAGTATCGTTTGGATCAGCAGGATGGACAATTTATTTATTCTGTACAGGAGAAGGGCGCTGCCGGCATGTTTGTTGTACCTCAGTTTTCGGGTGATGTGAAGGCAATGAACCAGATTCACTCCCTTTATACTCAATATTCAGGCAAGTCTGATCGTCTGGAATATGCAGGAGGTTTGAGGTATGAAAATGCCAACCGTGATTTGAATGTAAAGTCGGTAAGTAGGAATGATTACTTTTTAAAACTTAATAATCTTTTTCCTTCGGTAAATATGCTTTATAGTTTTGAAAAGGATTGGAAATTCAAAGCCGGATTGAGCAGGAGGGTTCAGCGTACTAATAATTTTGAATTAAATCCAATTCCGGAGCGGGAACATTCCGAAACACTTGAAAGTGGCGATGCAAATCTTTTGCCTGAGTTTATTTATCTGGCTGAAGCCGGATTTACAAAGAATTTCAGTCAGGGCTCCTTCATTTCAACCGTGTATTATCAGGATATAAAAAATCCTGTTCAGCGGGTTAACAGTGTTTACGCTGATACGATCCTGAACCGGGTTTATACCAATGCCGACAAGGCCAGCAAACTTGGGATGGAGATCGGAGTGAATTTTAATCCGGCGAAATGGTCGCAATTATATCTTGGGACAAATATCTTCCGCAGTACTGTAAGTGGTACAGTTTTTAACTATACAAATTACCTTGAAAATTCTGACTGGGTATATTCAATAAATGCCAATGCTAACTTTAATCTCGTTTCAGGTTTTAGTGTTCAGGGTAATGTGAATTATATTTCTGCAAGGCCTACCGTCCAGGGAAAAGATTCAGGATTCTTATCTCCAAACAGCTCAGTAAAAAAGACTTTTATGAATGGAAGAATGACCGTCTTATTACAATGGCAGAATATGGATCTGGGATTATTAAGGAGTAATGAACAACGTATATCTACCTGGGCTCCTGATTTTTATACTACAACAAATTACATCTATGAAGTAGATGTGTTTATGCTGAATGTTAGCTATAATCTAAATAAACTGGCTAAAAAACTCAAGCTTCCGGGAAGTGAATTTGGAGAAAAGGAATTCTAAATTCAGGCAAAATTCCATCTAAAAATTTATTCAATTAGCATCTGCCTGATTGTAAACAATTCCTTAGCTCTTGCATCAACCGTCACATGAACAGTGGCCACGTCAGCATCTCCAAAAACCTGCAAACGGGTGAAATTAGGCATAGCAGATCGCTTATCAGGATTCAGTAAAGGCTTGTCGACAATGAAACGATGCGAATCGCCATTAACCCAAAGCACGGGTTTACCATACTCCCTGCTAAGCTGTGATAATTTATCAATGATTTTTTGGAATGCAGGGGATGTAGTTCTGTTATAAAACATATCCGCCTGAGTAAACATCACCAAGCCCGCTTTATCAGAAGCCCGGTCATAAATTTCATCAATCCAGGCTAAATTAGCTTTCTCCCTTTCAATGAATTCCGTATTATCCGTTCCCTTAAAATTGTTATTTGTACCTACTAAATGAACGGTCGCAAATTGGACTCCACCATGAGTCCATGCAACATTTTCAACATATCTGGCAAATTCAGGGATACTACTCTGACTGTACAGTGGTATCTTTTTTTGCCCCAGACTTTCGCTATCCTTAAAAAACATTTTTCTTAACAAGGTCAATCGTTCCAGCGGATCATATTTGCCCGCAGCTTCCCTGTTGCAGTCTGTCCATTCATTATCTCCTGGAGTATAAATTAAAGGCCTGGAAAAGCTGTCAAAATAATTGTAAATCTTTTTAAAGTATTCGTCAGAACAAACAGTTGACCCCGATTTAAAGTCGCCAACATGCACGCTGAAGGCAGGTTTTTCTTTATTCACCTTTTCTATAAGATTCTCGAAACGGGCGTAATCATCAGGCAGACGGTATGGCATATCGCCAAAGGCAATAAATTCAAATTTTTTGCTTTGCGCAGATACGTCTGTTGCGGTAATGAACAGCAAAAGGAAGAGGCAAATTATTTTCACGGTTTCGGTTTTTGGCACCAATAAATTTAAGCAGTTTTTGCAGGATGAGATAAATAAACTAGAAAAAGGGTGTTAAAATTTCACTACTATCTCTTCAATTTTCAACTATCAATTTTCCACTCTCAATTCTCCACTATCCACTATCATTTGCTGCTCATCAGTTTCCTCACATCCGCCACTTCCTTCTCGCTAATTGGTCCTGATTTATTCCCCCAGCTTCTTCTAACGTAAGTTAAGATCTCTGATATTTCCTTATCTGTTA
>Ga0315899_10003104_pt1 | contig 18104 bp, 24 predicted proteins | sample LakEriMetagenome_2_FD_203518 | JGI IMG/M metagenome (GOLD analysis project Ga0315899, IMG submission 203518) | Freshwater fungal communities from buoy surface, Lake Erie, Ohio, United States - Buoy 4 MA112 | ecosystem: Environmental > Aquatic > Freshwater > Lake | place: USA: Lake Erie, Ohio... | reverse complement strand
GATGTACCAGAAGATCCCGATGTTCCTGAAGAACCCGAAGAACCTGATGTTCCACTTGTTCCTGAAGAACCTGAAGAACCTGATGTTCCACTTGTTCCACTTGTACCTGAAGAACCTGATGTTCCAGATGACCCACTACTACCTGATGTTCCACTTGTTCCTGAAGAACCTGACGAGCCAGAGGTGCCACTTGTTCCTGAAGAACCCGATGTTCCTGATGATCCACTTGTGCCAGACGTACCCGATGTTCCACTTGAACCTGAGGTTCCAGATGTTCCTGAAGTACCACTTGTACCTGAAGAACCTGATGTACCAGAAGAACCTGAACTACCTGATGTGCCACTGGTACCTGAAGAACCAGATGATCCTGATGTTCCACTCGATCCAGAAGAACCTGAAGAACCACTTGTACCTGATGAACCACTTGTACCAGATTGTGCCGCTAATGTGGTGACAAGATATGAATAGTGTAATAGTCCTTCTGTATAAAATTTAATTGTTCTATTAGCGTTATCACTATTGTTAGCATAAATTTGAACTACAATTCTATCAGTTGGGTCTAAAACTTGTGTTGTTGCTAATGCGTTGAGTTTAATTTCAACTGGACTTGTATTATTTGTGTCCCAACCAATTAATGTTGTATCTGAAGTAAATAATAAAGTTTCAGTTCCACCTGTTGTACGTTTACTAACTGTATAATACAAGTTAACAACATCATTTTCAGCATTTTTAGATGCATATAGGTATGCGTGCCATAAACCATTTGGTACAACTATTGCGTTTGGGTCTCCCACATTAGTTATAAAACCACCATTAACTAAAACATTTTGTTGATTTGCCGTTAAATTGGTTGTAATTATTGTTTGACCTGCGGTTGTTGTGGTTTGTTCTAATGCCGAATAACCGCCAGTTTGTCCCGAAACAGAATAATTGAAGAAATAGTTTTGACCACCTGAGATACCCGAAGATCCAGAGGTACCTGATGAACCACTTGTACCAGATGATCCTGAGGATCCACTACTACCACTTGTGCCTGATGTTCCAGATGTACCTGATGTTCCAGATGTTCCAGATGTACCTGATGTACCTGATGTACCTGATGTACCTGATGTACCAGCATCTGTCCTTCTTTCTAATCTATTTGTAGACGTATTCCAAACTACAACTTGATTAGATGAACTACCGCTTGGGATATTTGAAACATATAAAGATCCTGTTATATTTTGTGGACCCGTAAGATTTATACTTCCACTTAAATTAAGTGATCCTGTATTTGATGTGTTTGATACTAATAATTCTTCGATTGATGGTCCATTTGAACCTGATTTAGCCATGAATACTTTACCGTCCGTAGTATTCAATGCTAATTCACCTAACTGTAAGTTGTTGTTTGTTGGTTTTTGACCAGATACAGCGCTTCTACGCAGTTTTACTATTTGTGCCATATGTATGGATCCATCAATCTTCTGTGGTATATACCACGTTTAATAAACCTATGTAGGTTATACAATAAATACAATAAAGTTTGGTTTAAATAAATATAAAAAGGGAGAATTTTTTTCTCCCTTTTTATATTTCATTAATATGATCCACCATCTATCAGATCTGAAAAGACAAGTGCACCATCTGATTGTTTATATCCTAATAGTCCCGCAGTTTCAACTGTTGACGTTGTAGTTGATACATAACCTAAAACATTACTATTATTTCTGAAAACAATTGCTGAAGTACTCGATCCATTGTCAGTTCCTCCTGAGAAAGATAATGTTAAATTACCCGCGATTAAAGTTGAACCGTCTGTAGAAGATACGGTGAATTTATTAGTATTGAATGCGAGTGTTGTTCCACTTGCAATCATTGTCAATAAACTATCACCTATAGTATTTGGTCCAGTTGCGATTGGGAATGTGTTATTTGTTAAACTTATTTCTGAACCATATGTTCCAGCCGTAGTACCAATAAGTTTACTTGATTCCGAACTTGATGATACAAACATCCAATAATCGTTCAATGAATCCCAAACAAGTGACGCAGAAACTCCTGTTGATCCTGAATCAATAACTTCAAAACCAGTGTATCTTTCAAATGGGGAGTAAGCATTTAATCTTATAATGTTATCATCAAGTTCTACTGTTGTAGACTGAATTGTTACACTTGTTGCTCCACCCAATACTTCAAGATTACCCGAAACATATAAGTTTGCCTGTAATTGTGTGTTTCCTGTTACTGTTAAGACACCATTTACAGTTACATCACCATTGATTGTTTGACCACCCTCAACTGTTAATGAACCTGAAGTTCTGATATCTCCATCACTATTATCAATTTCTAATTGACCATTTCCAATTTTTAATGTTGTTCCGTTGAATGTTAAACCACTATAATCTTCTAAGGAACCACCAGCACCAGCAACAACTAATCTATATTGTGTTAAATCTTCAACAGTTGCAGATGCTAATGTTGATTCACCATCTACCTCTAAACTATTTTTAAAATATGCCGAACCAGTTACATCTAATGTTGAATTGATTCCAACAGCACCTTTTAATTCTGATGTTGATAATACTTCTAATGTATCTTGTAGTTCGGTTGTACCTGTCACAGTTAAATCACCATCAATTGTTGTTGAACCTGTAAGACCTATTGTACTTGTACCAATTAATAATTTTCTTAACCATGTAGAACCATTGTATTCTGAAATATTAAATCCACCGGTTCCACTGTTTCTTGAATCAAATACAAATTCCGCACCACCTCTTTGAGTTGCGGTACTATAGTTATTACCAAACATTTGGTAATAAGAACCTAAAATAGAAGAACCATCGTAGAAACCGTAAATAGTATTTGCAGTATCATCAGAAACTCTAATTTGTCTTGTACCTGTTAAATTAATGTGACCATCAACACTTAATGATTGACTAACTGTTGTATCAATATTAATTGTTACACCACTTAATGAATCAATTGTTATTGTATTAGTATTATCATCTATCTTTAAGAAATTGGTATCATCACCAAAGAAACTATATGCGGCATTACCCTTGATATGGATATCGGAAGGTGCTGTGTTATATATTCTGAAATCTCTTGAGTCGTTTAAATCTGGTCTTAAATATAATGAACCAGTACCTTGAATATTTGTTACTTCGAGTGCACCCGATAAATTTAAATTACCATTATCGAAAGTTAAACCACTATAATCAACCAATTGACCATCTGCACCAACAACAACTAATCTTTTTTCTGTTAAATCTTCAACCAAAACAGAACCACTCAATGTTGTTGTACCACTTACTGTTAAATCACCAGGTAAATAAAGATTTGTTGTTGATATGCCACCAATATTAATATTCTCAATAAATGCGGTACCACTAACATATAAATCTTTCCAAGCATTTGTAGGTGAACCTAAATCAAATAAATTTGAACCCGATGGAATAATAGACGAACTGACTTCACCATTAAAATCAATTATATCACCACCTTGGTTATCACCAATTGTAATGTTACCCTTCATTGTAATAGAACCTGAAGTTCTGATGTTACCGGTACTATTATCAACTTCGAATTGACCTTGACCGATATTAAACGTAGTTCCGTCAAATGTTAAATTAGCACTATCTTCGAGTAATCCACCTGTGCCAACAATAACTAATCTATTATCCGTCAAACCTGTTATGGTAACTGAATCATTAAAAATCGTATCACCTGTAACATTTAAATCACCTTGTAGATAAGAATTACTTGTTACAGTTAAAGATCCCGTGATTTCAGTTTTTATATTAATTCTTAAACCGTCTGTTTCATCGATAGAAGCGGTTGCAGCACCATCAGCAATTTTATCTAATTGTAATCCAGTAACACCACTTGCAGGTATATTATATAAATTTGTACCATCTCCCTTAAATGAACCTGTAAACATGGAAGAAGAAACCGCGGTAATATTTGCAGTTGTACCTGTTAGATTATTGATAGTGACACCAGAAATTAGATTACCTTCGATGTTACCCGTAAGATCTAATCTTGTGTTACCCGCTTGACTTAAAATATATAAGGATTCATTTCCACTCGCATAGAAAGGAGTACCATCAAGAACGGAACCATGTGAACCCGCAGTAAGAGTAGGTGCATTTGATCCTTGATATATTTTTGAAGCGGCTTTGTAGGCTCCAGCAACACCATCGGTATCACCAACGAACATCCAAGGTCCGTTCATATCACCAATAGATCCGGTTGCAATTATTAATTCACCTTTTCTCGCCGTTACATCTTTGAGGGTTGTTATACCACCCCTCCTGTGTTTGATTATTTGTGCCATGTTTACGTTATGTTATATTTTATTATATAAATACTTTATTTTAAATTAAAAAAAACCATCTCCACAGTCAATAACCGTCTTGTCAGTCACATATTCAGCCAACATTACATCTTGTAATTTTATCGATGCAGATATAATTTGCCCGCTAATTTCATTTTTCATAATTTTCATTGCTCCTGATACCACAAGAGATTCAACTGACGGATCTAAAGTCTGAACTAAAGTTGTTTGACCTTCTACCCTCAAATCCCCTTTTATGGTAACTGAACCCGTGACTTGTAAATCGGATGTTGCACCCCAAAATGAACCTGTCTGTTGCCAAACGTTACTATTTGCGGAAGCAACTACATCTGAAATTAATGCAACCTTCTCCTCACTTCCACTCGGACCTGCTATCCAATAATCATTGATTGAATCCCATAACAATGAACCCGAAATCTTACTTGGATTAGTTGGATCGTTAACATATAGTCCACCAAAAGACCCATTTACACCATTTAGTGTGATTATATTATCACCTAAATCTATTGTAGTTGAGTTTATAGTAGTAGTGGTACCCGCAACTGTTAAATTACCTCCAACGATAACATCGCCAGCTGTTTGTAAACTACCACTCAAAACAACTGAACCGGATGTATTTAAATTTCTAACATAAATTGATTCAAGATAATTAGATCCTGATCCCCCTAATGAAATGAAGGAGGCAGATCCACTTGCATCGAGTGGTATCGTTTGTGTGTCAATCTGTAACCAGTTAATCTGTTGTAATGGCATTTAAAAAGTAAAGTCTTTAACATAAATACTTTTTATTTGATTACAGATATGAAAAAGGGGAACTTTTTTTTAATTCCCCTTATTTTTTCTTTCATTTATGATTCTAAGAATGTCTTCATCGTTTTCATAATCTATACTTGGTACAAAAATATCAGATTCTTCACTTCCTTCATTATATATTAAAACCGTGGGAACATAATCATATCCGACTTGATCAACAACTTGTGACCACAATTCTTCATTTGCATCTACATCAATATTAACAAATTCTATAGACGCCCTTTTTAATGTCTTTTTAATTGATGTACAATGTGGACATCCTTTTAATGTGAATATATATATTTTCTCAGACATTTAAAGAATTTAATAAATCACTATAAACGTTTTTAGGATTTAACCCAACTTTTTTATTAACGAGATTTTTTCCTTCAAAAATCATTACAGTTGGGACAGATGTTACACCCATTTGAAGTGCAAATTCCATATTTTCATCTATGTTTATTTTAACAAATTTTACATTTGTACGATTATCTTCAATTGATTCTAAAACAGGCATCAATGATCTACAGGGACCACACCAAGGTGCCCAAAAATCTACCAATAATTTACTATCCTGATCTTGTAATTGTCTTAACTTAACTCCGTCTATGTTTTCCATTTTAAAAACCTATTTTATTTATCTTATTACTTTTAAATACTTCCACATCTATATTGTAAATGTCGGCCAAACACATCCCTTCAAATACGCTTATATTTTTATTTAATTTTTTTAATAATTTTTCAGTATCGGGTAATGAAAGTTTTTCAAATTTGTATTCGGCGATTAACCTACCTTTTCTTAATAAAGCCTGATCGATTTTTTCTCTCTTCATGTTAAACGTTGCAACAATTTGAATTGAGAGACAGTCCCCTAAAATTCCATCAGTTAAATTTAAGATATTTGAAACACCAGCAGGTGAACCATTATTTTCTCTATCACCTATTACTCTTTCAGCATCTTCAATAATTAAAATAGAATTTTTATACTCCATCAAAAAAGGAATTATTGATGGTTCAGACAACATTTCCGCCATAGATGGTGGAATAAATAAAATATCTTTTTCTTTAATTAATGATGTTAGATATTTTATATAAGATGTTTTACCTGTACCGGGATCACCATGTAATAAAATTATACCCTTACCATTATTTTCATTCAATCTTGAGACTACTGTATTGTGTACTTTGACAAAATCTTTACCATAATTTAATTCAAGATCCATTGGTGGGGAATATAAATCATAATCTTCTGTGTCTAAGTGACCCATATCACTTTTAACAAGTTTAATACTTGCCTTTTTCTTTTGTTTCTCAAATTTCTTAAATGTATCTAATAATTCTTTTAGATATTCTTTACCTATTTGTAAATTATAATAAATTTCAACTTGAACTAAATTATCTTTAACATTATCTAAATTATTGTTTACTATAATTAAAAACTCTTTTTTAAAATTCTCATATAGTATTTGAGATGAATCATCTCTTCTATTTTTACTAAAAATTTTTGCAACCTCAATAAAACCTAACTCTTCGATTTTTTTCACAACCTTAGGATCATAGTTAACCCTGATGTCAGTGTATTTTGATGGAATAAAATCAAATTTTATTACAAAATATTGTTCAGCAGGAATTTGATGTCCATACGTTGTATCATACAACATATAATGATCTGGTATTTTTCTACTCATAAATCAAAAATAACTAAATTTTATTTTAATTTAAAGAAAAATAACCAAAATCTTTTACTTTAAAAAATAAATTTTCTTGAAATAATTCTTCTTCAGGTTTTTTTATTACTGATAAAGCAGCCACTGTTTTTTTCAATAACTCAAATTGTGTAATGTTTAATGTGACTTCACCCTTGTCATTAAAATTTTTTTGAGATATTTCCGCAAGATATTTGTAAAATATTTCCTCATCAACTCCCTTCAAAAAATAATCTCTTGCTTCTTGATTTTTTTGTAGATAATTTTTTACAGATTGTATGTATATTAATACCTCTGGAGACATTTTACATTTTTTCGATTTGACTAAGATTCAATTCTATATTGTTGCTCCTTCCAAATATTTTAACCTCAACGTTCACTTTTTCACCTTTAATTTCTGAAACAATTCCATTGAAGGATTTAAAAGGTCCATCGTTTATTATGACACTTTCACCGCTAATAAATTTTATTTTTTTAGATTCTAAATGTTCTAAAAGATCATCATCTTTCAATATTCTTTTAATGTCAGATTGACTCATTAACATTGGTCTTCTATCTCCCATCAATCCCATCACATTAGGAAACATTGAGACATTTTTAATTTCATCTTCTGTTAATCTATTTTTAGTTTCAAAATATAAATAACCACTATAAATAACTTTTTCTCTTATAGTTTTTTTCTGTTTCACCAAAATGTATTCTTTTTCTGTTGGACATACAAATCTTTCGATATAGTTTATTTTACCAAGTGAAATCTGTTTATTAAAATCTTCATTCAAAGATCTCTCTTTACCTGGCATTACTTTGATAACGTACCATAAATTCATATCATTATTTTTTATAAATATTTTATTAATAATTCATAATTAGTAACTCAGTACCTATGTTTTTTTCTTTTTTAGTTGAGGCAGCTTTACTAAAATCTTTTTGTTCCCATCGATATTGATCTTTCGGAAACCATTGTGAGAGTAGTGGGAAATCATAATAAGATAAACTAAATTTACCTTTGACACTCTTTATACAATTCGCCAATCTTTCATGGTCTTTAGAGTCAAAGTCGTGATTTGAATAATAATTTTCTGTTTTCCAATATGGTGGGTCCATATAGAAGTATGTAGTTGGTGAATCATATTCTTCAACCACCTGTTGAAAATCTTTATTTTCTATAAATGTTATTTTATCAAAATGTTCACGATACTTTGGGTTTTTTAATTTGTCCATAAACACTAAAACTTTACATCTATATTTTCCTTTATAGTCCATATATGATGCTGTTTCCGGTTTAGATCCTGAAAAGACTTGACCCAAAACATAAACATATTTACAAGCGATCTCCAAACTATTTTCTTCGGTGATTACAAGATCATTACTAAAAATTTCCTTTTGGTATGTGTTAAACATCTGTTCATACTCAGGAGGAGTATCTACTACTTTAAGTTGTTGACAAGGGTATTTTGATAATTCGTTCCAAAGAATATCGTACTGTTTTGCCCACTTAAATAAATTAGTATTTAATCTATTAAAATCATTATATACAACAGTTTTAAGATTTGGGTAATCTTTTAGATCCATGTTAAAAAACACCCAGAACATACCTGAAAATCCCTCTACGTATGTTTCAATATCGTTAGGGATATATGTCTTAATCCATTTTCCTATTCTTGCTTTACCTCCAATATATGATATCATTATTAACTATATTATTGAAATAATATAATTAAAAAAAATCAAAAAAAGAAATCAATCGTATCTCTTTGTTTTTCTATTAAATTTTTCTTTATACACCTTATTTTCAATTTCCCATGGACCCTTATTACCATGTTCATTTACCATTTCTCTGAACTGTTTTTCATCATAATACTTACATTGTTCGGGGTATATATTTCCAATCCCATAGTACAACATTTTTGGGAATTTTGAGGTTCTGCCGTTAGAATAGTCATATATATTTTCTTCATCTTCACACCATGCATGAGTAAATCTGTACCCGCTTAATTTTCCATGACCAGATACTATCCCATGGACTAATTTTATATTTTCAATTTTATTTGTAAACGCATTATTGAACATTAAATCAAATGCAGCATCAAAACAATCACCACCATCCGGTAGATCTTTTTTTGACATCTCATTTATAATCTGCATAATTTTCATATTGATAAATATGAAAAAATGGTATATATTCTATTATGGCATGTTCAAGTTGTAAAAAAAAGGAGACTTTTAAAAACGAAATTAAAGAAACGGGTGATTTAGTATCCAAAAAAATTGTTTGGTTTGCAATTATTTGGTCGATTTTGGGGTTGTATGGTTTGTATTCTTTGGTAACCAAATTTATATGAAAAATGGCAAATACTTTATAGTACTTTTTTGTAACAAAAAAAGAAAAAAAATATTACATCGTTGTATGAAACGTACAACGATAACTGAGTATTGGCATCAATTCAAAACAAAAGTAAAACCACCATTTACTAAAATTCAAGGTGGTAAAAGAAAACAAGAGAACATATTTGAATTAGCTCTTATATACCCATATAATAGATGGGTCACATCGGTATACGTAAAAGATAGTTTAGGTAGAAATATCGAAGCAAAAATGGAAAACGATAAATTTAGAATCAAAGAAATTATTCCATATTGGGAAGAGGAACTGATATATGATTTTCAATCAAAAAAAAGAATTAGATACTATCAATTGTTAAGTCAAATTTTACCTGTCTCTGAGATCGGTCAGATCTTCACCTTAAATAATAAACTATTGATACAGGTAGAGGATAATATAAAATTATTTAGTAATAAAAATCCTACAGATGCGGAAAGATTATTTGAAATAATAAAAAACGATTTGTTAAATAAAAAAAGACAAAACTTTATTTTTGTCAAAGACGTTACAACACATCAGAGAAAGTTATTGTACGATATGTTAGAAAAGAAAGGTTACAAAAGAGAAGAACTTAGTCGGCATTATTCGTATTAAAAACTATTTCAGTCGTTCCGATTTTTATTGTGAAAGTATTTTCAGGTTTTATCTGATTGTATCTTCCAAATTTACTTTCTATTAAATCATATATTTTTTCAAACTCAACTTTGGATACTTCAAATATCAGTGTCGGTGATTTTAAATTATATTGTAATTTTTCAATTATATCAGATATCTCTGCCAACTTTGTTAAAAATTCAACTTTTTTTTCCATATCCTAATATAATAAGTATTTTATCTAATATAGATATTTTCTTTTTTGGTTTAGGTGAGAACATTTTAGATTTATCTAAAGACTTAATCTCCTCAATCAACTGATTCTTGTGGTTCGTCAGATCGATCTTGTCCTTCTCCATCTCCCGTTTCAACCAATCTGATGCCTGTTGTATCCTTTTGTCCATTTATTGGTAGTAAATTTATTTCTTTTAAATTTTCTAAAGATTGTTTTTTGAACAACTCTTGTAATTCTTTTACTTTTTGTTGAAATAAAAATTCTTTTTCTTCTTCCTCTTTATTAACTCTCAATATTTCATTCGCACAAGCAAAAACAACATCATACCCATTTTGTGTTGCATGTGATATTAATGAAATTAAATTAAATTTTTCATTCTTATCTTGAATTTTAATTGCGATAGAACTGTAAGGTTTTGCAATATTTTCATACTTCCAAGATAATGGTAATTTAATATCTAAACTCACGTTGTCTTGTACTTCTCTTAAAGAGTGGAAATAAGGTCTTAATGTTTTTATATTTTCAAACACGAATTTAAATTATTAGGTTAGTTATTATATATGATATCGTTAAGTATGTGAAAATCTTTTCTACATTTGTATATTTTATTGGTTCAGGATTATTTACAACCAATCTCATGATTAGATCAAATAATCTAACCCCTAAAAACAATAACGATAATACAAGAATGAATATATTAATTTGTTGTGGTATCATGTTTTTTCATTTCTTCTAAAATTTCTTTTCTATATACACCTATCAAGAACTTAATTTCTTGTGCATATTTTCTTGCTCTAATTGATGCACTTCGGTTCCCTTTCTCAAAAACTTTTTGTGTATCAACAGACATTTTTTCAACCAATTCTTTGATTTTTTTTAAAGTATCCATATTAATTTTTTTCAGTTATTAATACTAATATATGAAAAAAATTTTACTTTTTCAAGTTTTGATCAAGTAATTTATATACTTCGGTTAGAATGTCCAGTTCTGATCTTGTTTTTTTGTGTTTAAAATCAAACAGTTTAGAAAAGTATTCATTTATTTTAATTATACGTTTATCTATTTGAGGGTAATAGTACGCCTCTAAAAAGAAATTCCAAAAATAATCAAAATGATTACCTCTACTTTTAAAGAATATTTTTTCTTTATCGAAACTTTCTAAGGTTTTATCCCAACACCAAATGAAATGTCCTCTTTGTGATGGTTCTTCGAATAGTACGTCAGGTCCGAGATATGTTTTATCAATTAAATCATATAATGATTTTAAAAAATCGTAAAACAATTCAGTTTTTTCTCGACTTATATTATATGTCTTATACCAAATGTCTATTTGATGTTTGTAGCTTTCAGATGCAATAAACTCTAAATAACCTTCTTTATTTTCCATATTCCTTCTATTTTATAATATAAGGATAAAAGAAAATATTAAGAAGAATTACTGAGTTTTTTTATTGTAAACTGCCATATTTTTCATTTTCTTGATTTCTTCTTCAAGAATTGTTGACAATTTTGTTTTTTCCGATTCGTTTACAACATTAACTTTTTCGGGATCTTTCCAACTATGTCCCCAGCTAATTTCAGGTTCAGATTTAATCTTCTTATCTTTTCTTTCCGCCTTATCTGCTAATTTTTTTCCTACGTCACTTTTAACTGCATTTGCATATTCATGTGAATTACCCATAAGTGCATCACCCTCTAATGACATTTTTAATCTTTTCTTAAAATTCTCTGATGGATTTTCAATATTTAAATCTTCTAATCCGCCGCCTCTAATGTCTGAAACAATTTCATCTTCTTTAGATGAATTCTTTCTTGCCATTTTCTCTTTTGCTTTACCAATTTGATGTGGGAACTCAGGATTGTCATTATTTGAAAATGAAAGAGCATCTTTAATTTTTGCGGAAACATCACTAATGTTTTTCTTATTTGATGTTTCACTATCTTTTTTTACACGATTGGTTATGTCTAATCCAGGTATGGATTCCTTTACCATTTTTTTGATCATTTTGATCATCTCAGTTTCATTCATTCTAACAACTTTTTTCTTAGATTCCATTTTAGAACCATATCCACATTCATTACACATTCCCTCTTCGTTCATTGACCCACCACATTCGTTACAAACATGTTTAGATTCTTCAACTTCTTTTTCACCTGATTCATCACTTTGTGTATCGGCATCAGATAACCATTGATCAAACTCACTTTCTTTTGTCTCAACTTCTTTTTTATTACCTTTATTTTTTAACATCATTAAAAAATCTGATTTAGTTAACTTACCATCTTTATTTTTATCTAATTCAGTTTGTCCGCCATGTAATTTTTCCATCATGTCTTTATCACCACATTCATTACAATCTTCTTCATTTTCATCTACGTCAGATGTGTCGATATATTCTTTGTTACCTAAATTAAATTTCTCACCTTTAGGTGTATCTTTTAATGCTTTAGTAAATGTATTACCTTCCATTGAATCTTCTTCTTCAGAAAGTTCATCATTCATTTCATCTAATTTATCTATCATATCATCATGAGATTCATATATACCTTTTTCAATAATTAACTCACCATCATTCTTATCTTTGTAACGTGGTAAAGCTTCCTCAGCTTCTTCTTGTGTATTGAAACTTGCGAGAGGTATTCCTTCACATTTAATGTGATATACTTCTTTTTTTGAACCTTCAGATTCTTGAATTATTTTCTTTTTTACTTCCTTAAAAATTAAGTCAGTTACGTTTTTATTTAAATCTTTCGTTTTCATATTCAATAAATATCTTGTTTATTTCATTTAATACGAGTTTTTCTATTTCCCTATAAGGTAATTTTAACTCATCAGATGTCTCTTTTATATATATTTGTATTTCTTTATTTTCAGAAATGAATTCCAATGCTCCGGTGTTACCTTGATTACAATAAGGAAATTTTTTACATTTTTCTTTAATCTTAACATAGATACCCTGAGGTCCACCATACTTGGGAAAATTCTTATCTTTTACGGCTCTACCTTTATAAATGGATTTTGGACCTTCGATACTCAAAGGATTTTTTCGACCTTTAGTCGTTTTTCCGAAAAGAGGTACATCAAATTGACCTGAAGAGGATGCGTCCATTGCCTCATCAATTTCTTTTTCCTCATTTAATTTTGAATTATGGATTTTATATATATCTCTTTTTTTAATCACATCACCTGAAAATGCACCCTCAAAGGAACCTGAGGAACTCGCATCAGTCGCCTCTTTTGTTTCTATTTTTTTTAACTTATCATAATATTTTGGGTCTTCCCACAAATGGTCCATAGCAATTTCTTTTGCCTTTTCTTTATCATCTGTATGTTCCATCTCAACCTTCATACCCATATGTAATTGTTTCCTTAAAGAGTCCATCATATTTTTAATATGATAATAACCTTTGGCGTCATGTTTTTTGGATATTTGAACTAATGATTTGTTATCCGCCAAACCACCTTCAATTTCTTCTGTTTCGTTAACTTTCTTTTTTCCTTGACAATGCGCCCTTTGACTAAACCCCTTTGGATTATTACAATCAATTGATTTCTTATATTTTTCTAACCATTTTTCGTTAGTTTCTGTTTCGATTTTTTTCATTATCTAACCGATTTTAATGCACTTTCCCAGAAAGATTTTCTTTGCCAAAGTGTTTTGAATAATTCTACCACAACTTTGGTTGATAAATCAATTATTTTGTCATCAATTTTTTTTGTTCCGAGTTCATCTTGTATAATTTTGATAACAATTTTATGAGCCTGAGTTGTCTCCATAAAATTGTTTATTTCTTTTTTTACAATTTTTTCGATTTCTCTTTTATCTTGTTCTGTAAATGACATTATATATTATTCTTTCTACTGTCGATTATTGATTCAAAAGTTGTTTTGAATGTCTCTTCAAATTTTACTAATTTATCTAAAACTTGTCCAACTTCATTTTCTAATTTCATCATTTCCGCATTAACATATACACCAGAATCTTTACCTGCGATGAATACAAAACTTATATCCTCATCGGATAATTTACCATCTAATCTAACTTGATCTTGATTTATTGTTAAACCTGGTTCAAAATCTACAATTTGTGAAACTTGTTGTTTGAAGTTATCCAATAGGTCTGATATTGATTTCTTTTGTTCATCTGTCAAATCCATATCCGCCTCGTCATTTGATATCATTTTAACATCCACATCATTGATCGCAGTAATGTTGTCTTTTTGTCCACTGTCTCCTGTTTCCTTATTAGAATCCATATCAACACCAAATTCAGTGTCTTCTAATAGTTTATTTGCTTTTTTTGATTGATGTGATTCATTTAACTTTCTCAATGTGTTCAACATTGTTTTTGTCTGATCGTATGCTATGACTTTTCTCTTATCCATTTTTAAAAAATATTGTAAAATCGAACGAAGGGTTTATATCTGTATAAATATCCGAATAATTTGATTTATATACAATCCCATTAAACTTAGACACACCATTGTTTAATGCGTGTGATGGCATTGATTTTTTTTCTATTTTATGTTTTTCACATAAAGATTCACATAACTTACTTATGGAGTCGTACTGAGATTCATTATATTTGTCCCAAAAAAAATAATTTCTCCAATTTCGTATATGTGGTTCACTTCTATACGTGTCTCCGATCCAATTATTCATGAAACCCGTTATTGTATTTTTATGTAACCAACCGAGATTTTCGATTGCAATTTTAATAATCTTTCTATCTACGTTAGGTATGTCAAAGGTTTTTGAACTATAATCAGTATCAAATAATTGATAAATTGCCCCAAGTTTGGAAATAACAAAATGAGGAATATCTTCATATTCCCCATTTTTTCTATACTTTATTTTATTTATGAAATCGTCAACTCTTCTTTGAGTGTCGTATAATAGAATCTGAGTTTTCTTAGATTTTTTTCTATATATATTTAATTTTTTATCATCTAAACCGTCTACGTTGTGTACTAACATTACGAGAAATTACTTTTCTTATTTGTGTCTGAGGAAGAATTTCTTCTTCTGACTGTGGGATTATGGTTTCATTATTTTCCAAATCATATATTACAAGATTTGGGTTTCCGTCGTCCTTTTCCCAATATAAAGATTCTTCATCAACTAATTCTGTCGAATCTAATATTTGTGTTGTATCCGAAACCGGGTCTTCTGATTGGGTTTTTTCTTCTATTATTTTTTTTTTTCATCTTCCTCATTATTGGGAGATGGTTCATTTATCTCATCGATTTGAGTTGTCTCTTCATTTGTTGCAAATGGTTCAGGAACCGTTTCTTGTTCCCATTCTTGAAACTGATTTGGGTAATCCTCAATATTATCTTGGAAAATATTCTCAGAATTTGGTTCTATAGTGGAAAAATTTTGTTCTATTTCTTCTTCAGTAGGTTCTATTGTGGAAAAATCTTCCTCTTTAACTAACTCAAATTTTCTTTCCCATTCATCCATAAACATCTCCCTAACTTCCTCGTCTGATAGTGCTGGTGTGATAGTTTCTTGTTTTAGTTGTTCATGAATTTCTTCTGTCATTTCAAATGCCCCCTCCGGTCCTATTGTAAAGTCATCACTAACAACCGGCTCCTTAACTATAGGAATAGTGTAAGGTGGTGGATCATATAAACCAAGTTCTTCATCTTTTTGCATCATTTCAACAAGTATTTCTTTTCTTTCTTCTTGTGTAGGAGTGGTTGGAAATGTGTAAACGGGTTTACTGTACTCGTCATCGTATTCCATATTTTCGGGAAATATACTATGTTTTTCTTCTTCAATTACAGGAGGTTGGTCATCCCAAGTACTAAACGGCATTTCAATATTTTTTTCTGTGATATTATCTTGATATTTTTTTGCCGACTCTTTTAAGTTTTCATTTGGTTTTGGTGGGTTCAATAAAACCTCTTCTAATTTTTTAAAATCCTCATCGGATAATCTAATTTTAGAAACTTCACTCATTAAATGATTTGCAGGAATTACATCCTTTTCTTCTTTTATTTCATTTGTAATTTCTTTTTTCCTATCCTCTTCAGTAAATTTCACTAACATATGAAGAAATGACAAAGAAATTATTGGTAACATTCCACCAGCAAATAGTGCTAAAAATCTTTTATGACCAACAAGATCACCTTCTTCTACACCCATAAAAGAAACTAAAGGTGATACTAAATCTACCCAATCTTTGAAGGGGATTGAGTTTATATCAATATAAGAATATGCAAAAAATATGTTACCGATGAACTGAACTAATGTAACGATTAAAAAGGGAAAATAAACTTTCTTACCCATATCGGCAGATATCGCAGCCAGAGCGGATAACGCAGCAATCTCAATACCTATAGACAAATAAATTGCCCAACTTAATGGGTTGGATATTCCATACCATTTAGTAACGTGTGAAATAGAAACTATTGCAACAGTTATAATCGGTATTAAAAAAGCCCCAATAATTAAACTTTTATAGTGAGTATTAATCCAATGTTTCATTATTACTTTAATAATTCTTTTTGTAAATTAGTAATGTCTTCATCGATTTGTGTTTGTCTTTGTACATCTAAAATTTTTCGATCAGTTGCCTGAATCATCCTTTTTTCAGATTTAAGACCTTCGATTTGAAGAATTAAACCTAATTCTTTTTTTGTATAAGTGGAATCCTTAATTTCTTTTATTTCATTTTTAATTTTTGTAATTTCTCTACTATCTGAACAACCTTTGAAAAAGGTTAATAATATGATTACAAAAACAATAATTGTAAAATTTTTTTCAATGAATTGTTTCATATTTTAAATTTTATATTAATATAAATAGTTAGTTAGACCAAAACTCTCGTTTCTCAACTTCTTAATCGCCTTGTCCCTTAATTGTCTTATACGTTCTTTTGTACATCCAAATTCTTCACCTAAATCCTCAAGGTTCGATTCAATACCCGTAAGACCATAATATTTTTCAATGATTATTTTTTCTCTTTCATCCAACACACTCAGCATGTAATGAACTTTTCTTTTAATTTCTTCAGGGGTATTCAGTATTGCATCGGGACTCTCAACGTTGTTATTTGGGATCACATCAATTAATTGGTCACCGTCCTCATTAATTTCTTTACTTAAACCTATACAATAAGGTAAATTAGTATCAAAATGTGCGTCGTCTTGATCAAAGAAAAATCTATCTTCATCGACCTTTTCATTCTTCTTGTTTTTTTGTGACTCTTGAACCAAATTTGATGGTATTCTTATGGTTCTTGAGTTCTCGTTCAATGATGCCATTATGGATTGTTTAATCCACCATACGGCATACGAAATGAATTTTAACCCACTTGTTGGGTCAAACCTTTCAGCTGCTTTCATTAGGCCTATGTTACCTTCCGATATCATGTCTAATAGATCCAACCCTTGATTTTGATACATTTTTGCAACTGCAATGACGAACCTTAAATTACCCCTCACAAGTTCATCGTATAAATCTTTCTTTTCCTTCTTTGTGATTTCAGGATTTCTTAAAAGATTAAAAATTTCTTCTTGTCTGTCGTGAGTGATTACAGGGATTTTACGGAGATCTTTAATGTAGCTCTGGATTTCCTCTACATTTGTGATAATAGATTTTTTCATATGAATGGTGTAAGTGTAAAATAAAAGTAAATAAAATTTCGGATTATTCAAAATTATCCAAAAAATTTTTTTCCTCAGGTGTTAAACTTTCGACACCCATTTTCTCTATCTTTTCTAATAATTGATCCAAGTCCATTGAGGGTTTGTGTTTGTTTTTAACATACTCTATCCTCATAACTTCTGTCATTTTGAAGGGTTTGAATATAAAATCCCTTATGGTATCAGGAATATGTGAACTTACAAGTGCGTCTCTCTCAACCAAAAAATAAAATTTTACACTATCATTCAAAAGTAAATCATAGACCTCTTTAGACAGTTTCTCTTTTTCATGTTCACTGTTAAATATAACAATTATATTTTGTGAATTTTCTATAACATATCTAACCGAATCAATCACTTCTGATGCACCTAAAATTTCTGAACAAAAGAACTGCACATCT
>Ga0315899_10003103_pt1 | contig 18114 bp, 1 predicted proteins | sample LakEriMetagenome_2_FD_203518 | JGI IMG/M metagenome (GOLD analysis project Ga0315899, IMG submission 203518) | Freshwater fungal communities from buoy surface, Lake Erie, Ohio, United States - Buoy 4 MA112 | ecosystem: Environmental > Aquatic > Freshwater > Lake | place: USA: Lake Erie, Ohio... | reverse complement strand
GCTGGTCGCAGGTACACCAGCAACCGTAGACATTTTCTGCTACAGATGCACGGATGACAACAACCAGGTCAAAGTGGGCTACGTGACGAGCGTGACGCAGAAGTCTGCGACCATGCCAAGTGGCAATGACTTGAAATGGTGGAAGGTAGGCGAATTCACTGCTCCTGGACTTTCGAACAGGGTGCAGTGGAGCACATGCACTACGAATTGCTACCATGCAGGAGGAGCGGGTGACATTGGAGGTCACCGAAGATCAGCAGCTCCAGCCAAGACGCACGTTGCAGGGACCCACACGACTCGCTCACCTCGTCGGTCGTCAGCTTCGAGCAAAGATCGCCTGCGCACGGCGTCTGGCACTTGTCCATCACAGCTGAGCTTTGACTTTAAGTTTGAGGACTGTAGCGTGCCAAGAGTCGACGCATTTGAACCGACCAGCGGGTATCTATTTGGTGGATCGGAAATGGTTGTCGACGTTTACAAGCTGCCTGCAGACTTGAATAGCAGCAACGTCCATGTTGACTTTGGAGGTTCCTGCCCAAGCGACGATGCTGCCTGGATAGAGACAAAGTCGGAGACCAGACCTAACAATCAGGGCGGACAGACTACCACCACATGGACCACCAAGTGCGCGTGGGTGGCGTCCAACCTGGACAATCTGGGCCAACTTTGCCGTACACCAATTTACGGGTACGCGTCGGTGGCCACTGTTAGAGAGAAGTGTCCTGCTGCGTGCGGAGTCTGCCCCACCCGTGCAACCGCGTCCAAGATTGTTTACCGGTCAGGAAATTGGGCAAGCGTGGTCATTACGATTCCTCTTTCCGTGTCATCGCGTCGCTTTGTTCCTACGCTGTCCTGCCCTCTTCTAGGTCCTCTACAATTTCCTTCAATATTCACGTACCTCGAGCCACCTGCCACCTCATGTAGGGTAGTGCCCGCCGAGGCGCCCAGGGGATTCCAATCACAGCTCATGTTGACAGTGCACAACTTCCCGGGGGTCACTGATTTGATGCAATTGTCTGCACAATTCACATATGCCAGCGGCGAAGCGATTTCCGCTTCGGTGCAATCATTCGTGCAGGTGGATGATTCTTTTCCTCCACAGAGCATGCAGTCTCTTGAAGTCAAGGTTCTGACTCCCCTGGGCTCCCGGGTCGTTGCTGGCGTTTGTACGCTCAGCTTGATGCATGTAAATCATCCCAGCAGCGTTGCACGCTCGTCTTTCGTTTTTACGGAACCAGGGGTGCCACGGGTTGTCAGAATCTCACAATCTGGAGAAACAGGACTTGATTCACTGCGTGTTGGTACCAGCATGTCATCAGATGTGACCATTGAAATCGCTGACTCAGATTTGTCGGACTCGGCGGTGGTTTTGGTGGATGGCATCGCGATGCTTCTTGAGCAAGTGTCCTACAGTGTTGCATCCAGGAAAACGACTGTTTCTTTCAAGACTCAGACTCGAGATTCTTTTGGCCTCGTGTACGGTCTGGCCGTATTCGGGGAACCCGTCGGAACCTGCTCCTCCAGCTGCTGCAGCGATCAGTCATGCAGGGACTCGTGTCTAGCTCTGCAGACCGCCTGCTTCAGTCTGAATTACTATAATGATTTGGAAGCATTCCTCACTTTCAGTTCCGATCTTCGTGGTCCCAACCTAGGAGGCGACTCTGTTCAGCTGACGATTCACAATCTGCCCCTGATAGAATCTGAGTTCGACAGGGCTGCCATTACAAGCAAGCTTATGGTATACTTCAAAGATGACACGTGTAAGGATAATGCTGCCTGGGTAGAGAGCAAGAGCGAGACCAGCGGACAGACTACCACCACATGGAACACCAAGTGCGCATTTGTGTCCGGCAATGTGGACCAACTGGGCCAACTTTGCCATACGCCGAAACATGGATATGCGTCGGTGGCCACTGTGAGAAGGGAGTGTCCTGCGGCGTGCGGAGCCTGCGCTGACGGAATTGGCCAGATTGAGGTTCTATCCTCTTCGCAGGACGGGGTGGAGATATCCGTGTTAACTCCTTCCTGGCGCTTGGGCGTTGGTGTCACACAGCAGACTGTCAAAGCCCGAGTGGAGCATTCTTTGCGGCCGGACATCCGCTTAGAGTTCCAGTACGTGTACGAGGAGGCTGTGCCCAGCATCGTGTCTGCCGCTCCGAGGTTTGGGTTCGACAGCGACTCAACGGAGGTGTCTGTAACAATCATGTACTTCCCATACCCTTCAGGTGGTGTGCGGGTCACGTTCGGGGATTTTCTTTTGTCAGACATGGACGTCACCGTCTGGCCGTCAAGCAACCGAGAAAAGACGCAAATTAGTTTCACCACCCCTGGTGGCACAGCTCATGGACAGTACGATGTAAAGATTACCCCCAAGTCCTGCCCAAATTCCTGCCCAAGCGACGATGCTGCCTGGGTCGAAAGCAAGTCGGAGACCAGACCTAACAATCAGGGAGGACAGACTACCACCACATGGACGACCAAGTGCGCGTGGGTGGCGTCCAACCTGGACAATCTGGGCCAACTTTGCCGTACACCAATGTACGGGTACGCGTCGGTGGCCACTGTTAGAGAGAAGTGTCCTGCTGCGTGCGGAGCCTGCCCCACCGCATGCCCCAACTTTGTCAAATTTACCTTCGACAAGAAGGATTCACGTGCGCCTCAATTGCTATCGGATACGTCTCTCGTGGGAGCCAAGCAAAATGAGGCCATTTCTGGAATCCAAATCGCAAACTTTCCTGCATCTGCATACTTGACTGGTGTGACAGCATACTACATGGATGAAAATGACGCCGTGAAATATACTGTCCTTTTGTCAACGGAGGATTTAATCTACGCTCATAGCATTCACACGATTCGAGTGCCGATTCCTAATGCCGTGAAGAGCGCTCCAGATGCCATGTACACTCTGAAAATTGCAACAGTACAGTCCAGGATAGAATCCAGTGTCAGACTTTCATATTTCGCATTCGATGGTTTGGCTCCGCGCGCCGTCAGCGTCTTGCCACAGAATATCCCAACCATTATTCACACCGGTGGGAAGAGCCTGGATCTGCGCTCAACGGTGACGGTTGTCGTCTCCAACTTCCCGCAAGATGCGCAGGTGGACCGGGTCTTTGCCCTTGTAGGAATGATGTCGATAAGAGCAACATTGGTGAGCATTGAACATCTCGTGACATGTGGCCCCACTGAGATAGATTGCAGCCGGACTAAGCTTGTCCTGAGATTCCCGGCCATGGAGGCTCCGGGCACGCAGCAGGTAACTCTTTACCCTACGAAACCGGGGTTCGCTCTAGCAAAATTCGAGATCAACTACCAGAAGACGTGCGATTATGAAGCATACTGTCAATCTTTGGCCTTGCTACCGGACTACAGGATGCTCTTAGACTACCCGGTGTCGGCGTGCGAAGTACAGTTCTGCATGGATCCCGCGATGATTCCCGAACCGATGATCATTTCAATCACGCCCAGCGAAGGCTCTTCAGCCGGTGGCACCGTAGTTCGAGCGAGGGTAATGAACATGCCGGCCCTCTGGGCTGAGGACATCGTAGTGGGAGCGCATACTGGAAGAACGCCAGTGTTTGGCCAAGTGACTGATTATGAGCAGGATCCCGGTTTCAGCTTGAGAGGTGGTAGCGGTGTCGTTACCTTCAAAACTCCCATGGTCTCGCCTGAAACGCTAGAGTTAATCTTCAGCATGTTCACTCGAGTTGGCAATATTCAAAAAACAGCATTCTTCAGCTTCGAATACCTGCCAGTTATTATCGGACCTGCCATTCCTGATGACGACTTCTCTCCAAATAAGCTGTTCCCAGACCAAGATCTCGAGGTAGTTGTTACACTACTGAACGTGGCGAGATTGTCTCGGCCTTTTAACGCATCCATGTTCAGGGTGCAGATAGGATGGAGAGTGGAGAGGGCTGTGGACGGAATCGTGTCGTCTGATCGTACCAAGACATCGGTGAAAATCCAGGCGTCTGGTCCGTGGCAAGGAACCGTCTTGAACATGTGGGTTTGGTCAGTGGACCGCGGTCGTGAAAATGCTGCGCAGTTCACGTTTCAAATAGTTCAACCCCCCAACCCTACCATCTTTGGCCTGTTCCCAGCGAGAGCAAAAGCCTCAGAATACAACAGAGTTTCGGTTACGATGGGTCACATTTCATTGATGAGCCTGTTGTCTGATTTCAGCGGCGATAAAGCACAGATGCTGCTTATCGCGCAGCGGGCTTGCGCTGCTGCCTCGGTCAGTATTTCGATGAGCGCCAAGGACATGGTAAGCGGGGCCAGCATTAATTGGGCTAGCTTCAGTGTCTACCAGGGATACCCAGTCCATTACAACGGTTGCTCGGGTGACAGCTGCGGCATCCTAGTTACCTCGGTCACTGGCAGCGCGCCGGCAGCAGTGAAAACCAACGCTGATTATCTACTTGTGGCTACGCTTGCCGGCTACTACACTGAATACGTGACGATTTCCGTAGAAGATGAGGGTCCTGACGACATTTCATTCAACATGGTGAAAACTATGGCGACTAACCAGGACCGTGTGGTGCTGAGCTGGGGACACACGGACGACCTGGACCTTTTTGTATTTAACAAGGCAGACCGGAGCAAGTCAGTAAATTATATGAGAAAGACCAATTCCTTTGCTGGTGGTGTCATCACTCTTGAAGTTGACATGACAGAGGGTCCCGGGGTTGAGACCACGCAGTTCATGAATCTTGCCTCTGGCTCTGTCGAGATCTGGATTAACCACTTCAATTTTAAGTTCACCAGCGCCATCGTCACGAACACGCCGGCTAGTGTCAATATTTTCTGTCACAAGTGTGCTGATGATGAAAACAAGGTCAAGGTTGGTTTTGTAAGAGAGGTGAAGCAGAGAGCAGTTGACGTACCAAGCAACGGCGCGACGTGGTGGAAGGTGGGCGAGTTCACCGCTCCAGCCTGCAGCGATGATGCTGCCTGGATAGAGACAAAGTCGGAGACCAGACCTAACAATCAGGGCGGACAGACAACCACCACATGGAACACCAGGTGCGTGTGGGTGGCCTCCAATGTAGACAATCTGGCCTCACTTTGCCATACGCCTATCTACGGCTACGCGTCGGTGGACACTGTGAGGCAGAAGTGTCCTGCGGCATGCGGGCTCTGTGAGAGGGTAAAATGGACGACGTGCACGTCAAACTGTTACTCAAGCGTGTCACCTACTTCCTTGCGGAGAAGTGCGAAGACGCCGAGGGAGGCAACTCAATCTCAGCTTGGACAAGCTTTGTTACCGAAAGAAGAAGCACATGCTGCGCTTCGTCGGAGATTAAATGCGATGTCCGCCCCGTCAGGCAGAGTTCGGGTGCGGAACGCTGGGGGATGCTTGTCATCCTACACCATTGAAGCGCTCGATCTCAAGAACATGACACCTTCCACTTGCACTTCCACGGTCTGCTCCCTGTTTGTGCTGACACTGGGAGTCCCGGCTTTGTCTAACGAGGATCAGCTTTCTGGCGGAACAGCCGACATCATCTTGAGATCTCCTGGTCTGTCCTTTACTTTCACGTTTTCGCCAGCCGGTGAGGCAAAGTTGGAATCGGTTGATCCTGCTAGTCAGAGTATTCTGCATCAAGGAGTCAGACCAATCAAATTTTTCTTCACCAATTTCCCATCTCAAGCGTGTACGTCAGCTGCTACTTGTCGCGACGATGCTGCCTGGGTAGAGACAAAGACAGAGAGCAGACCTAACAATCTGGGCGGAGTGGATACCACCACATGGAACACCAGGTGCGTGTGGGTGGCCTCCAATGTGGACGATTTGGGCAAACTTTGCCGTGAACCGATGAACGGGTACGCGTCGGTGGCCACTGTTAGAGAGAAGTGTCCTGCTGCGTGCGGAGCCTGCCCCTCCACGTGTTCCCAGGAAGCTAACGCGGGTTCGCTCACAGTCAAATTCGACGATCGCCCTGGTCGAATTGTGAGTGTCGCAGACGCTAATGGCATGCTGCAAGTTGACGTCCTGAGCCCCATCACTGGTATTGCAGGGTCTTCGCTCGTCACCGTGAAAGTCTTGAACTCATTCCAGGAGTCCATGACCGTCACATTCACCATGAGTTTTGTCGCGCCTGCTCCAGTGGTAAGCCCTGTGGACGCTCTGATGGCTGGAGGCTCTGTCCACGCTATTTCGATCCTAGGGTGGGCGGGTCGGAGATTCACAGTTGAGGACATGGAAGTTGTGTTCGGTAGTGTTAAAGGGAGGGTCTTGTCTGCATCTACTTTCGACAATCCTCCCCGCTTGGATTTGACAGTAAGCACGCCTGCCGTGACGCAAGCGGGCACGTACACGTGTAAGATTCAGACAATTGACAAAACGTATTCTGCTTTTTTCGTCTTCGAATATTTTAAAGCACCGGAGATTGTGTCGATCGCGCCCCGAAAAGCGACTCTGACGGGCGAAACGGAATCAGAAGACGGCAGAAGCATTAGCATGGTCCTGAAGAATTTCCCAACGGTTTCATCCGCCAGTGATATGCAGATAGCGTTTGGTGCCACCGTCTGCAATGGTATGAATTGTGGACTCCAAAGCATGGTACTCTCCATGAACGCGATACATTTGCAAATTCGCGTGCCCTCGATGGCTTTGGCTGGTGACGTGCAACTGTCTGTGAAATACCAAGGACGTGCCGCTCCCCCACTAGGTGGAGATCCAACTATGCTGTATGTACGGTCCGAGAAGATTATCAGACAGACCTTCACTTTCTTCAACCCCCTGCCTGTTGTGACATCTGTGAAGTGGTGCGATGCGTGCAACGCAGGACGAGTGTGCTTGGTGATGGGAAGGTGTAAGAACGCAGCCGAGCCTCTCGACGGCGAGGCTCCCTTGATAATCGCACAACCGTCTTGCAGCGACGATGCGGCCTGGATAGAGACAAAGTCGGAGACCAGACCTAACAATCAGGGCGGACAGACAACCACCACATGGAACACCAGGTGTGTGTGGGTGGCCTCCAATGTGGACAATCTGGCCTCACTTTGCCATACGCCTATCTACGGCTACGCGTCGGTGGACACTGTGAGGCAGAAGTGTCCTGCGGCATGCGGAGCTTGCGAAGGCAGGCTCACTGTCGTGGTGGAGAACATGCCTCGCATACCCTTCGATCCAGCGACTGGCAGAGTCGTTGATCCCTCCATGGTTTCGCTTACTGTCGGGGCTGGACCTGGGACCTTCAAGAGGGTAGCGTTCAGTGAAGGCGCGAGACTCGGACTTGAATTCGCTCTCGCAACTGTGGCCAGTGCGTCCAACGCCCCAGCCTCCTTAACCATTGCTCTGCCATCCCAAGGACCGTCGACGGTTGCATTTATGTGCAAGCGTTTTGACGCTCATTTGCAGATTGCCTGTCTGACCAATTGCGTGGGTTCCAGTACCCATGGAGGCATAGAGCACTTGATAGCAACCAACATTCCCTTATCTTCTGAAAGATCTCTAATGGACCAGATCATAATGACCTATGGAGGGCTCGATGTGACGTCGTACAGCCGTTCCGATATTAGTCAAGTGGTAGACCCTGACGCTGCTGTGCGTTACAGCCAGTGGACTATTCTGAAGGTGACATCGCCACCATTTGGTGGCGTGATCACCAGGGGGATGTCTGAGGCTGCGCTGGAGATCAGACTCAAAAACTCCGTCACCACTGGGGCAGTGTACAACGCTTTATCGTATTTTGCAGCTCCAGGAATACTTAGCGCGTCTATGTGTGAATCTGGCACTGCGATCTTCGTCGAGTTTGATCAAGATACTAATCGCGCCGGGATGTCGGTTTCGGAGAGTGATTGCTCCATGATTTTGGATGAGACGGTGACAGGACAGCTGGGAGAAGGTGCAAGTTGTGTGTGGGACTCAGACAGGTCGTTGACTATCCTCCTTGGCCCAGGTGCTTCCGTAGTCCCTGGCCCAGGCTCAAGCATTCGAATAGCAGCCAATGTTTTGAAATCGAAAAATTTGCTCTCCAGCTACGCGGAAGCTTGCAGGGATAATGCTACGTGGGTAGAGACAAAGTCGGAGACCAGACCTAACAATCAGGGCGGACAGACTACCACCACATGGACCACCAAGTGCGCATTTGTGTCCGGCAACGTGGACCAACTGGGCCAACTTTGCCATACGCCGAAACATGGATATGCGTCGGTGGCCACTGTGAGAAGGAAGTGTCCTGTGGCGTGCGGAGCCTGCCGCGCCGTATTCATTTCACCACCCCGATTCCCTCAAGCCCCCGTCTTCAGTGCCATGGGGCCCGAAACGGTAGACCCGTGCGGAGACTTGACGATTTCGACGTCCTACTCCAGTGCCCGGCCCTTGACGTTTGAGTGGGGGTGCATGAATGACGAGAAGCTGGATCAGGCCATCCGCACGAATACCGGCCAATCGCTGTATCTGGCGCCTGGAACTATAGAGATGGCTCACCTTGACAAAGAATATCAGATTACAATCAGGGCTACTAATTTCCTTGGCGCGTCAAGCGATTTCCTGGTCTTTACTGTACTGAAAAAGGGCTCTCCCTCTCCTGCCGTGACTTTTGAACCTCCCACTCTTTCGCTCTATAGGGACGAGATGATGCTGATCACGGCCTTTGCGCAGTTTTCGCTATGTCCTGTTCCTACTGGAACAGTCGCGTTTACCTGGACCCAGGTAAGCGGTCCTGAAATCGACCCACTTTACTTTGGATCAGGGGCGCAATTCGGGCTGCCGAGTGATACGCTTTCAGCTGGAGAGACATATGTCATCGCTGCTCGCATTTCGATGGCAGAAAATCCAGCAGTCAGTTCCGAAAAGCAGTATACAATCACTGTGCTCCGGCGACCGTTGAATGCGCGTATCGCTGGCGGAAGCACGATGAACGTTGCATCTGCATTCCCTTTCAGCTTGGACGCAAGTATGTCCAGGGATCCTGATGTGCCCGATGGCGAGGAATCTGGGCTAAATTTCAAGTGGTCCTGCGAGATCTCTGGAGGACCATGTCTCACGACTGGCGGTCAGGTGCTGGCTCTTGGCACTGGATCATCTTTGACAGTGGGTGGCAACACTCTGAACCCGACGATTGACACACCATACCTGTTTACTGTGGATGTCTCGAAAACAGGAAAAGCGCCCGTTTCAGCACAGATGCCGGTGTTCACAGTGAAAGGAGACGAGGTTCCGCGTGTTCTCGTCGGGTCCCAGTTCGGAATGGTTCAATCCGATGGATCAGTCAAGGTCAATGCAAACGCAGAGCTCATGCTTGTCGGATTCTGTGGCACGGGATTGCCGGCTGTCGAAGTCACGTTTGAACCCAAGAACATGGTGACTGGGAGCCAGCTCTCGGGTGTCCAGTACAAAATATACTTCGAGTACCCAGGCTCGTACCACAGTTGCACGGACAACGATTGCGGACAACTGGTAGCCTCCTCTAGCGGCTTGGATACGCTGAGCATCGAGGGTATGGTAGAGAGTGGTTGGTATTTAGTTGTTGCGAAACTTGGCGGTTATTACCCCACCTACCACCCGTATTACATTGATGTTGGTGGGGATACCTTGGAGCTGAATATGGTTCAAGAAATGCTGGCGAATCAAGATCGTGTTGTTTTGAGCTGGGGCCACACGAATGACCTTGACTTGTGGGTGTATGGTCAGGGGGCGTCGCCTGCAAAAGTTGGCTGGAGCGTTCCTGGTAGGTCTGGGGGGATTGCTGGGGGACAGGTTACCTTGGATGTTGACAACTGGTCTGGTGAGTCGGGTCCAGAGACTACTCAATTTAAGAACCTGGGAAATGGAAAGGCCATCGTCTGGATTCATCACTATGACGATGAATTCACGCAGGCCCAAGTCAGTGCGCATCCAGCCAAAGTGGATGTTTTCTGCCACACCTGTGAATTTGCAGGCGTTCAAAAGAGCGGCTATGTCACGTCCGTGACGCAAACACCAAGTGGTATGCCGACTGGAAAGAGCTGGTGGAAGGTGGGCGAGTTCACCGCTCCAGCCTGCACCGAAAACGCTGCCTGTGAGAGGGTGAAATGGACAACGTGCACGTCAGACTGTTACTCAAATCCTCCTGATTCCTTGCGGAGAGTCCCAAAGCCGCCGAAGGAGGCAGCTGAATCTCAGCTTCAACATGCTCTGCGCAAGAAAAGCGTTTTTGCGCGCGACCCGCCTGTCCGACAGAATCACCTTCGAGCCTCTCAAGAATCACCTTCGATCCTCTCATGGTCATTCAACCCTCTGCTCGAGATTCCTACTCAGCAGTCAGATCATTTCTTTTATCTTCCGTCTGCTTTAGGCTATGTGATCCCCGGTAACAGATACACCGCCCGCTTTACTTGCGCACAGGGTACAGGCACGAACTACGCTGAGCTGGCGCTTGTAGTGAACACGCCTCCTCGGGGACTGCCCTGCACGGTCTGCAACACTGCTGATGAGACTAAGTGCGTCCAGAAGGGTGCTCCTGTTTTCGACGTATTCCGAATCTCGTGCGACGGTTGGGCAGATTCTGATACACCGCTTGCATACCAGCTCGGATACTCAGGAATATTCGAAGGCGAGTACCAGGAAGTGCTCCTTTCATGGAGCATGCAGTCTGTTCGTGAGCTATCGTTCCCGTCAGGGAGGATTGAAGTGAAATCTCGTGTGAGAGATGCACTCGGTGCTGAGACTGCGTGGATGTTTAACACAATCACTGTCTCGACACCAACACCCCTGACGTTTTCTGTCAAAAACCTTCTAACGGGTGCTCCTTTGCCATCTGCAAGCTTTAAGATTTACTCGGGCTTCTCGTCGATCGCAAACTGTTTGAAGGAGTTGAGAGCTCCGACTTGCAGCGACGATGCGGCCTCCTGCCCATGTGGCCGTCTGATATTCAGTGGCAATGTTGAGGGAGGGGATGGAAGGATTGAATTTGATATGCAGGGACAATATCTCATCGTGGTTGAAGCTTCGGGGTATTACCAATATGCTAGCACCGTTGTGGCTGAGAAGCGACCAATCAGATTACCTGTGCCAATGACCGCTCTCCTGGGCGATCAAGAACAACGCGTAGTGCTCAGCTGGGGCTCTGCAAGTGACCTTGACATCTGGATTGACGCCAAATTCGCGGTACAAGCTGGCGTGTTCACAGGCAGTTCCGCCTACGTCGGCTGGCGCGCTCGCTCAGCGAATTACGGAACTAGTCGCATTCAACTCGACGTCGACAATACTGACGGAACAAGGGGCCCCGAGACTACTAAATTCACAAGCCTATCGGAGGGTGTTTTCCAGGTCTGGGTGCACCATTACAGCGGCAGCTTTACGCGATCTGAGGCAACAGACTCGCCTGCATCTGTAGACGTGTTTTGCTCGCAGTGTGTTGATAACGGTGCAACGGTAAATGGCCGTGTAACTTCTGTCACCCAGGCTGCTTCGACCGTGCCAAGCGGCGGCTCTGCTTGGTGGAATGTTGGAAGCTTTGAGAAGACGGCCTCCGGGACAATGTCATGGTCCTCATGCACATCCAACTGCTACTCCGAATACCGCAGAGTGCGCTTCTTTGTTGACGCGTTTGACGCCCTGACTGGGAGCAGAGTTCAAGGTGTCAGTGCCATGTATTACATCTACTCCAACTTCCCTGCACAGTATGAGAATTGTGACGCTTCTTCATGTGGAACCGAAGAAGGCACTGGCGTGGTCGGGAACACCAATGCGATTCCGTCTGTTCCAGCTGAGAGGACATACTTGGTGAAGGTGAAGGTTTCTGGCTACTACACCGTGTACTTCACCTCGTACGCGAGCCTGCTTGGGGCAGCGAACAGCAACATCAACATGGTCCAGACTTTGGCTACCAATCAAGATAGGGTCGTCCTGTCGTGGGATTACAGTGATGACCTGGACCTTTCGGTTCTCGCAGTCCCAGGTGCAGGAACTGCAAAAGTGATTGACTGGCAGGTCAGGTCAGTGAATGTGGGCGGTGCTAACATTGCGCTGGATGTCGACAACCAAGAAGGTCAGGATGGACCAGAGGCGATACAGCTCAACAGATTGGAGTCTGGTGGCACATATGAGATCTGGGTAGCACATTACTCTGGCACGTTCACAAATGCGATCGTTGGTGCCACGCCGGCGTCAGTGGCAGTGTATTGCTTTGCCTGCCTCGACGATACAGGGTCAGTTCGGGCGGGACTGGTGAAGACGGTTTTGCAGAATGAAACCGACGTGCCGGAGTCCGGTGCAAAGTTCTGGAAGGTCGGCCAATGGGTGCCATCTGGATCATCGGGTAAACTTCGGTGGATAACTTGCACCACAGGATGCTATTGGAACTACCGGACAGCACCTATGTCTGTGCGGGCCTTTGAGCTGACGACGGAGCGTGATGAACTCGTAGGTAGCTACAGGATTTATTCCATCACCTGCAGCACTGGAAAATGCGAAGGCTACGAATCCTTCATCGATTGCGAAGAGCGAAGCGTTTGTGGAACATTGGTTGCCGAAGGTACAGTTGGTGAAACCGCCTTTGTTCGACCTAACAGCGGCTACCTTGGTGTTGTTGAGACCGATGGCTTCTATAAAGGCTACTTCACTGTGTGGGTGGGCCTGAGCGCAAGCACCTACGCTAACCTGGTTGGAACCATGCCTGCCCAGACAAATCGCGTAGTTCTTAAATGGGATTCCACAGATGACCTGGATTTGTGGGTGGATGTAACCCTCAACTCTGGCACTCGTCGACAAGTATCCTACTTGCAGAATACTTTCACCCAGGGTGGCGTGTCTGTCACCCTGGACATTGACAACCAACGTGGTTTCGACGGTCCTGAAACTACCAATTTTGTTGGACTCCAAGACGGCACCTTCGATGTCTGGATCACGCATTTCTCAGCGAAATTCACGCGGGACAATGTTGGAAATGCGCCGGCGTCACTTGATGTCTTCTCTTTCGCGTGTCTCAACTCAGCGGGGATGCCTGCATCCGGTCTTGTCTCTTCTACCATTCAGAAGGCTGCTCAAGTTCCAGTTGCTGGCGCAAAGTATTGGAAGGTGGGAAGATGGCAGCGGTCAGAGCCTGGGACCTGGGCGACAATGGTGCCGCTGCAATGGAAATCTTGCACAACCAATTGTTATACTGACACGCGCCCTTGGCCTTCCAGGCGGTCGGATCCTTCGTCTGGTGATCTTGCCAAGCCCAAGCCGGCTCCGTTGCCGTCGAAACTGCAGCACATCATCAATCAGCAGGCTCTCAACCGTGCGAATGTGCAGGAGGACAAGTTAAGGGATTCTGCTGTCAAACCGGCTGTCGAGAAGGAAGAGAAGTCTATTGCGGAGAGGCGCATGATAATGCATGTCCCTGCGGAGATGTCAAGGGACCACAAGCCCTCGATCTCACAAATTTATAGCAAGGTCTCTTCAACTTCTCTCGCTCCAGCAGCCAGGCAGCGAAGGCGTCTCTTGACTCTCATGCAGGCCGACACCGAAAGCCAGTTTGCAATTGCGGCCCAAGGACTGGTGCAGGACGCCTTCGAGCGAAGTGCTTACGAAGAGATTAATCAGCATGTGAGCTCGCTTGCTCTAGAAATCGATTCCCGCTTTGCTTCGAACGTGGCTGACTGGGCAGAATCTTCGAAAACGAAGCAATTCATATTGGAGAAATTCTCAGTCGCTGTCGGGGCTGCTGTGAAGAACGAGAATTACATTTGTGCCGCCTTGGCCAGTGCACAGGCGATGGGGGTCACTACCGCATTACTAACAATGAATTCTATCGCTCAGCTGTCTGCAGCGGTCGAAAATTTGTTGACAGTCCAAGCTGGTGAATCTCTCCCCGCAGGGTGCCTGGAGAGTGCCTTGAACGTAGTTAGCAAGAATTTGCAAGCCACCGCCGAAGCACAGTGCCCGATTGAGGGTGTCGAGCTGTCTGCTCGCAACCACTCGGGACCTGCAGGTCTGATGCCTGAGCTCATCGACGAGTTCGAGACTTCGGTGAACCACTTGTCGCTGAAGGCTGCGTCTGGTCTTGTCACAGGTCAGACCAGAGAACTACTTGCTGGGAACCTATCGAGGCATGAGGTTTCAAGGCTCAGCATTGCCGATCTTCTGGACGTCACTCGAGCAATGCCTGCAGCGGCAGGTGCCTCAGCCAACGCCCTCGTGTCCTACAGAATACCATCGACCCTCTTGGATGAGGTTCCTGCACTGCGAGCAGCTACGGAACTCACGGTTAACTTCGGTTCGTTCCATCATGCCCCGGCAGTGTCTGGTATCCAGCCCATTTCACCTATGGTGGGTCTCAGCTTGTCGCTGGATGGGGCAGACGTCGCAGTACAAGGTCTTACGAACAGGATCCAGGTCACGCTGCCCATCGTGTATCAAAAACGATGCGGCACACCTTTGAGTGCAAACTCCTACAGGGGTGTTCTCTGCATGTACTATGCGAACAGCACCTACCATAGAGATGGGTGCACCACTACCCGGCATTCCAACGATCCTTCAATTGTGACCTGCGCATGCAACCATCTCACGAACTTTGTGGTCATTGAGAGCGAGCTTACTCTCACCGCGTGCCCTCTGAACGCAGCGTTGCCGGCCGACCTCCCGCAGGATTCTTCTGCTGCGAATTGCCGATGTAATGCTGGCTACACTGGCCCCAACAACGGAAATTGCGTGGCGTGCGTAGCAGGCAAGTACAAAAATCAACCTGGATCTGCGGCTTGTACGTTTTGTGTAAAAGGAACATACTCGAGCCAGGTTGCAGCAGCAACCCAGACTGCTTGCCAAGCTTGTCAGGTTGGCAAGTACTCGGTTTCTGAGGCGGCCAACTCAGCAGAAACGTGCCAGCAATGTGCACAGGGCAAGTACTCGGCGACAGCAGGGGCTGACGAGGAGTTAGACTGCACTCAATGCGCCCAAGGCAAGTACTCTGATACGCTAGGGGCTTCGTCCTCGGAGACGTGCAGGTCGTGCCCCAGCAACGCCTTTTCACCACAGGGAAGCACGTTCCTGGGTGCCTGCAAGTGCAACGCTGGTTGGGCGGGACCGGATGGTGGTGTTTGTGCACAGTGTGCGGTGGGCAAGTACAAAGAAGTAGTTGGATCTGGGCCGTGCACGGCATGCGAAGGTGGATCCACTTCGGCTCTGGGCAGCATTCAGCGAACAGCTTGCAAGTGTATCGCAGGGTGGACTGGGCCTGATGGCGGACCATGCCAGGCATGCTTAGCAGGCACATACAAAGCCACGGATGGCTCTGCGGCGTGCACAACATGCCCTGAAGGATCGTCCCACTCTCAAACAGGACGATTGTCAATCAATGAATGCAATTGCCGAGCGGGATACTTCGGCAGCCCGGGCAGCTGCACGGCGTGTATCGCAGGCAAGTACTCAGCAGCCACCGCTTCAACTGAGTGCAGCAACTGCGTTGCCGGCAAGTTCTCTGCTGCTGTGGGCGCCACTGCAGCCTCCACCTGCGTCGACTGCGGCGCAGGCAAGTACTCGGATGTTTTAGGAGCCCCTTCCGGTCAGACTTGTATGAATTGCCCGAAGGGTACCTACCTGATTCAAACCGGGCGTACCTTGCTATCGGATTGCACGCAGTGCGCAGGTGCAAAGTATTCTGCGGCATCTGGAGCCACTTCTGCAGGCACGTGTTCCAATTGCCCAGTCGGTAAAACGTCGGCCGCAGGCAGCGATGAATTCGCTGATTGCAATGAGCAGTGCGCTCCTGGCTTCACGGGACCCGACGGCAGCTGCACCGAGTGTGGGGCCGGGACCTACAAGACGACAACTGGAAGCGCCGACTGTATCCCGTGCCCACCAAACACTGGGAACGAAGACCTCGGGCGTGCGTCGTGCAAATGCAACCCGGGATTCGGAGGCAGCGGGGTCGAGCTGCCGGCGCCAGCTTGCACTGTGTGTGCTGCGGGCAGCTACAAGGCCTCTTATGGACATGCCACGTGCACGCCATGCGAGGCTGGAAAGTATTCGGGTCAGCAGGGTGCTACTGCGTGCGAAGCGTGCCCAGCAGGCAAGTATTCGACAGTGAGTGGAGCGATAGGCCCGAACACGTGCGAGGCGTGCACGGCAGACTCAGACGCGCCTGCAGGGAGTGACGCCGCTTTGGACTGTTTGTGCAATTCAGGCTACGCACGCGACGGGGATGGGTGTGTGGCGTGTGCCGCTGGAAAATATAAAGCTGTCCGCAGCAACGAAAGGTGTACAGATTGCCTTCCCGGCACATACTTGGAAACCACAGCCGCAAAAACTGTGGGTCAGTGCCTCGCCTGTGGCAGCGGCAAGTACTCAGACATGTTCGCGGCGACTTCGCCGGCAAGCTGTACTGACTGCGCGGTTGGCAAGTATTCGGCTGTTCAGGGCGCTAGCTCGTCGGAAATGTGCCAGAATTGTATCAGAGGCAAGTACTCGATCACACAAGGCGCACCATCTGTGAACACGTGCGTGAACTGTCTCGCCGGCAAGTACTCGGCGACTCTTGGGGCGGGTGCTGAATCAGATTGCACAACGTGCGAGGAGGGCAAATTTTCCAATGAAGCAGGAGCACCGGCCGCGGGGGCGTGCGCCTCTTGCCTGGCTGGCACCTTTTCGAACGATGATCGGACAGACTGTCTTGATTGCGCTGCGGGACGATATTCAGCTCAAGGCGATGCAGTATGCAAATCGTGTCCTAAAGGAAAGTACTCTGGGGCGGGCGCGTCAGTATGCACGCTGTGCGGTGCCGGCAAGTACTCTGATGATGACGGCGCTACATCTGAGAGCACTTGCGTCGCCTGCGTGGCTACTGTGGCCAATTCCACTTCGGACGCAGGCAGCACAAGTGTCGAAGATTGCACGTGCGTCGCCGACTACACGGGGCCTGCGGGCGGACCGTGCGTTGCGTGCAAAGCTCCAGAAAGGAACCCAGAGGGAGGCAGCAGTCCCTGCAGAAATTTTACGGTCACTGAGCCTCCGCAAACAACGCCACCTCCCGCTGTTCGAAAGCCAACCGCCCTCCCGGCCGGAGGCAAGTACATCGGTTTTGTGGAGATCAAGTTGGCGACTGAGGCAGCGACCCTGGTTTACACCACCGACGGCTCTGAGCCGAAATGTAGCAGCGCGTCCATGAGCTCCATCAAAACAGCGATGTTGACTCTTGTTGCCAAAAACTTTGAGATGACGCTCTACAATCTCAAGGCGATATCATGCACCAGCGGCAGAAGCTCCGATGTTCTTGGTGAGACGTACCAAGTGGATCCTGGTCATGTCGTGCTTGTCTCCTTCCCCATCGAAGGGAAGGTTACGGCGGGCGACCTACAAAAAGACGAGGCTCTTCGTGAGGGCCTTTTGAAAGGAATCGCGGAGGTCTTGGGCATTGCAAGGGAGCTTCTCCAAGATGTAACAATCACGGATGCACGTCGCCGGCTGCTAGCCGTCAATTTAGAGTTCGGAATTGTTGCACAATCTGAAGATGCTGCCAACAAGCTGCAAGCTGCTGTTCTGAGCGCTGACTTCAGCAAAGCCGCAGCTGGCATTCCTGGCGCCAAGCTCGGAAAACCGACCGTGACAGGTGTGTGTGAGCGTGCGTGTCGATTTGTTGGTGTGCGCACGTTCTGTGTAGACGTACATATGCTCATGGATGCATGTTCACATATGAATGCATTCGACAGCTTGCGTGGCTGTGCCCTGGATAGGCCTAACTCGTCTGTCTTTGTTTGCAGTCCGGGCGCCAGGAGTAGTGGTCCCCAAAACTACTCCTGCACCCCAGGAAAAGAAGTTCAACGTGCTGGCCTTAATCTTGGGATTATTTGGCCTCGCCGTTTTCATCGCTTTATGTGTGGCTGGCTACCTTTCCTGGAAGAGTAGGCGCACCAGGTCTGGGAAGCCTGAGACAACTTTTCTCTCTGGAGGCGCCGACAGTGCCTCGACCAGCAACATGCAGTCGCCCGATGCAGCGATGTCGGAGTCTCGCAGAGGACGCTTCAGCTCGGCAAAATCCCCCATGTCTCCGCACACGCCCATCAGGACATCGAGTGCTACTCCGGCCGCTGGCACCCTTCAGATGGGATCAGACAGTACTCCTTCTATGCCCGCGCCCAGACTCATCCTCGACACGCAGAGACCGCCGCAGTCGTCGGAGTGGATGGAGGCCACGACGCCGC
>Ga0315899_10003102_pt1 | contig 18116 bp, 15 predicted proteins | sample LakEriMetagenome_2_FD_203518 | JGI IMG/M metagenome (GOLD analysis project Ga0315899, IMG submission 203518) | Freshwater fungal communities from buoy surface, Lake Erie, Ohio, United States - Buoy 4 MA112 | ecosystem: Environmental > Aquatic > Freshwater > Lake | place: USA: Lake Erie, Ohio... | reverse complement strand
TGCGTCAAGGAGTTTCAGAATCTCCTCAACGTCACGGGCGCTCAACTTCCGGCATAGCGCCAAGCCAACCACGCGCAGATTCCCCCCAGCAACAAGACCGAGTGTTCGCTTCGCACCCTCGCCAGTGACACCAATGGGGAAGGAGACCAGACGGAGCAAGGGCAAGGCGCGATCCAGCGCGCCCCGCCATTCCCGCGAGGCCACTCGGCACTTCAAGAGGATCTTCAATCCCAATGAGCCAAGCTCGCACAAGTTGTCGAAGAGGATGTCCACCGAGGTTTTCTTGCCCCCCCGCACGACAGTTTGCATGGCAGCAACAGTTTGCATGGCAGCGACCGTCTTATAACCTTCCTGCTGCAGAAATTGTCCCAGTACTGTGTCGTAGTCTTGAATTACTTGTTTGGTGTTTCCAAAAATAGTCAACTTCCTTTTTTGCGATAATGGGGTTTCCACAAGAATCCTAAACGGTGCGATTTAATTTGGAGCCTAAACGGTACAAAAGCGTTTCCTTCCAGCTATACGTTCGGGAGTAGTAACGGAGAAAACTGCGTTTCCCGTATAAAAGCTTCCTTTTTTTTTCTTGCACGGGGGGGGCTTTTTTTTACTCGTAGCTCGAGTCCGGCCTCCCATCCGTCCTACCCTACTCGCAATGGCCTTCCTGCGGTCCGTCGCGCTGTGCGCCGCGGTGGCCTCAGCAGCTGCCTTCGCTCCTGCAGGTGGGTGCTGTTACTGGCACGCAGCTGCCCCGCGCGTTCCCGGCGCTGCGAACGGTCCCGCCTTCCCTCCCAGTCTGGCGCAACTGGCCGCGTGCATTCAACGGAAGAGCCCAGAACGCGGACGGCGGCGCGCGGGACAAGGATGCGGGAACCGCAGGCAGTGGCGGACCGGCGAAAGCTGCAGCGTGTGATCGCATCAGTGGCGGCCACCGCTCCGTGCATGCGGCCGCCGCGTGCTCCGCGGAAGAGCGGGTCGTGCGCGTGGCTGCTTTAGATGTGGGCGAGTGTCGCGACGTGGCCTCGGCGGTCATGGCAGCGGCAGCTGCGTGCAGGCGCGCTATCATAACAGGCCGAAGGGCGTGGCGGCGTTGCAGCGGTCCGGCGTTTGGCGCTACAGCGCGTCTTGGACTCGCTGCCGGCTGCCGCGGCCGCAGAGTGTGTGTACCGTCTTTGTTCCGTCCCTGCCTTCGCTCCCTTCTTGCTGATCTGCCCTCCATCCCTCGCCGCCTTCCTCCCTGGCCTCTCTCTCTCTCTCTCTGTCTCTCTCTCTCTCTCTCTCTCTCTCTCTCTCTCTCTCTCTCTTGTACGCGTCCTCCTGGCGTGCAGGGCCTGCTGGTCTGCCAAAGACGCAGAGCACCGCGGCGCGTGCTTCCCTCACCTCGCTCCACATGGGCAAGAACATCCTCCAGAAGAAGACAATCATCAAGGGCGTCAAGTGAGAATTCTCACACTAAACACACACAACACCCCAACATGTAACATGTATACCACCTGGAGATTCTCCCTAAACTGACCCTAAACTAAACCCTAAACAAAACCCTAAACCCCAGGCATGACTTGGAGCATGCGCAGATGATCTTCTCCACAGACATGTCCGCGCTTAACATCAACCAGGTGTCTAAAGCTCCCTAGAGACTCAAAAAAAAAAAAGGCACACACGCAGACACACAGATACACGGGTTAGACTGATGACACACAGACGCACAATGGGGCCTCTAGTAAAGGCATATGACAGGCCTTACTACGCCTCCTCTATTAATGTGTTCTTTTACTGGGGATAGACTAATGACACACAGACGCACAATACACACAAAAAAAAATCAAAAAAAAAAATGCTGTGTTGCACATGCAAGATACACAATACACACAATACACACGATAGACACACATATACACACATACACGAACTATGCGTTTAGGGTTTAGATAAAAAAAATATTATATTACACAATACACACAATACACACGATAGACACACATATACACACATACACGAACTATGCGTTTAGGGTTTAGATAAAAAAAAAATTATATTACACAATACACACAATACACACGATAGACACACATATACACACATACACGAACTATGCGTTTAGGGTTGAGGTATCTAAAGCCTAAACGCACCGTCTCTGTCTCTATCTGTACACGCACTTCTCTCTATAAAACAGACTGTGTAGGTTGTCAGAGAGGGTTTAGGTAACTAAACCCTAACCCTAAACGCACTCTCTCTTGTCTCTCTCTGAAGACGCACACTCTGTTTGTAGAGAGAAGTGGTAACTAAACCCTAAACCATAAACCCTAAACCTACATAGTGCGTTTATGTTCGTGCGTTTACTCACGAACAGAGGGTTGTTTTCACACATTTTAGAATATATAGATATGTATATATATGGTACGTATATATATGTGTATATATGAAGGGAGACCTCTGTAGAGGTATATATGGTACGTTTATATATGGTACGTATATATATATGTATATACGTATAATATGTATATATATGGTACGTACATATGGTACGTATATATATGTGTATATATGAAGGGAGACCTCTCTTCTACAGAGGTATATATGGTACGTATATATACATATGTATATATATGGTACGTATATATATGGTACGTATATATATATGTATATACGTATCATATGTATATATATGGTACGGACATATGGTACGTAAATATATGTGTATATATGAAGGGAGACCTCTGTAGAAGAGAGGTATATATGGTACGCATATATATATATTTATATATATGTTATTTGTGTGTGTGTGTGTGTGTGTGTGTGTGTGTGTGTGTGTGTGTGTGTACATACCCGTTTAGGGCGGGCATTGTACAACGCTATAGGCAGACAAAACCGGTTTAGGGTTTAGGGTTCATACTATATATATACCCCAATATATATATATATATATATACCCCAATAACAATATATATATATATTGGGGTGTGTGTGTGTATATATATATAATATTGTTATTGCCTGAACCCTAAACCCTAAACCAGATCAAGGCCTTGCGTGAGGGCATGCCGTCGGGGTCCAAAGCGATCTGCGTCAAGAACCGTCTTTTGAAACGCGCTATCGGTGGCACTCAGGTATCCTCCTCCTCACATGACATGCATGTATCCTCCTCCTCACATGACATGCATGTATCCTCCTCCTCATGTGACATGCATGTATCCTCCTCCTCATGTGACATGCATGTATCCTCCTCCTCATGTGACATGCATGTATCCTCCTCCTCACATGACAACCGTCTTTTGAAACGCGCTATCGGTGGCACTCAGTGGGAGCCCGCGGCGGGTGTGGCCAAGGGGACTGAGAACATGTGGATCATCATCAACGACGACGTCAAGGGCACCATTGAGCACTTCAAGGCCTGGGAGAAGAAGAGCAAGGCTCCCGCGGGAATTAAGAATGGCGTCATCGAGGGTACTCTCTACGATGCTGCCGGCTGCGAGAAGATCGGCAAGCTGCCCTCAAAGAAGGAGCTCTACGCCCGCATCGCCGGCGCCATCAACGAGATCCCGACCAAGACCGCCCGCACCATCAACGAGATCCCGACCAAGACCGCCCGCGCGATCAAGCTCGCTATCGCACCGGATGCCTAAGAAACTCTTAGAGAGAGAGGGAGAGACGGGGGGGAGAGGTCTCTCATTTATATTGGAATTTAGGAATTTATAGGGCTCTTTTACAACCCCTCTTTTTAGTGCTCTTGTACAAGTGAGGCATAGAATAGAGGCAGGCGAGGAGTTGGCATGAGGAGTTGACATGTTGACCTGATGCTTTAGTAGGTCTCTTTTGATGCTTTAGTAGGTCTCTTTTGATGCTTTAGTAGGTCTCTTTTGACATGAGGAGTTGACATGACATCAGGGCATAGAGGCAGGCGGGGAGTTGACATGTAGCAGCCACTTTTTTTCTTGATTCATGACAAAACACACGCACGTACAGTATCTAAACTACAGGGGGTGGGGGTTGAGAGAGGACGGAAATGTCGGATTTTTACCACAAGATTTGGACCTCTAAATGTCAGAATACACTTTCCAACATTGAGTTGAATACAATTTGCAACATTGAGTTGCGCTCTCTTAAGCTTACTTTGGGCTGAGTGAGGACGGAAATGTCGGATTTTCACCACAAGCGTTGGACCTTTGAATTCACTTTGCAACGTTGAGTTGAAAACACTTTGCAACATTGAGTTGAATACACTTTGCAACATTGAGTTGCGCGCTCAACACTTCGGAATTCCGGGCTTCCACAAAACCAATCCGCTTGTGAGTTGTCGCTCGGGTTAGAGAGAGAGTTTATTTGCAACGGTCTTGCATCATTTTCGAGTGAGAGTGAGAGAGTGCGCGCGCGCACTTTACCTCCGAGTCATTCCGCGCTTTCTTTCGACCCAATGAGGCGCAAACGAGGCGAACCCCATACATCGGCTGCCAACCGTCGCCCCCGGTCTCGCGGCCTCCCTGACCCCAGCACACTCGTGGCCGTCGACTACTTGTATTCTTCTATATTATCTTTATTCTCATTAGACGTCTATGGCAGCTGTTACAATGGGCACGGCTGTCATGATCTCGGCAAGGCTGCCAATACATACATACATATATACACACGTACACACATAAGGGGGGTCATCGCGCTCTGTTTGCGTTCGACCCAACTGCGCTCTTCCGGAATTACGCACTTTCGAACATATTTCTCTCTTTCTCGTCTGCTCTATACACTCTTTGCTCTTTGGCCGTTTGTACGCGCTCAGGGTCGTGATTGTGTGTTATATTGGAAGCCCCGACAGTTTAGGGTTTGGGTTTTGTGACACCTCTCATTTATTCCAGAAGGATGAAAGGAGAGACAGAATCCCCTCCTACCCGGGATATTAAGAACTGCGTCAACATATCTACGTACATAAACTATTACATCCTGCCAATTTATCTATATACACTATTTACATATATTTGTATGTATGTATATACGTATATGCGTAAACTAAACCTTGCTACATGCAGTCCCTTCCCTAAACCGTCCGCGCATCATTTTCCCGCGTTTTCTTTACAATCCTGCCCTGCTTGGGTCGCGACCGGGCCGGTAAGGAACAACATTGGTAAGGAATGTTGTTCCCAGCAGACATGAGACACTCTCATTCTATGTGTGTGTGTGTGTGTGTTTGTGTGTGTGTGTGTGTGTGTGTGTGTGTGTGTGTGTGTGTGTGTGTGTGTGTGTGTGTGTACATACACACGCACTTCAGAATCCCATACTCTACTTGCCGAGCATGTTCTTCAGAGAAAACTGTTGTGTGTGTGTGTGTGTGTGTGTGTGTGTATGCGTGTGACATAAACTGTTGTGCGTGTGTGTGTGCGTGTGTATGTGTGTGACAGTCCGGCCCTCTTACGCCCACGCATTAAGAGCTTTCTTGTCACCTTGACGTTTGCCTGATTTGCTGGTTCCGGGACGCTCGCTGGCACATTAGCAACAGATTAGCAACAGATTAGCAACAGATTAGCAACAGATTAGCAACAGATCAGCAACACCTGGTTCCGGGACGCTCACTGGGCTCTCTTGCTCTTTCTTTCTGCTGCCTCTCTAACACAGCGCTGCCATATATATATATATATATATATATATATATATATATATATATATATATATATATATATGTATGTATTTATGTATGTATATATGTATGTATGTATGTATGTATGTATGTATGTATATGTATATATATGTATATACATATATATATATATATATGTATAGACATGAGAATCCGCAACACGGATTCAGAAATGGACCTGGAAGTGCCAGGCCTGCGAGGCGCGGGTTTGTCACGGGGTGACGTCAGCACGCCATACAATGTATCGCTCTCAGCGTCAGGGACCTACAATGGCCAATAAAAAAAACCCAATAAAAAAAACAATGTATTGCTCTCAGCGTCAGAGACCTACAATGGCCAATAAACAACGTGATTAAAAAGCATCATCACGTGAGCCTCCGAATCGACACTATCCCTAAGGAGCAGGTGACATACTGTGGCAGCCGCATGCAGAACAGGAAAAGAGGGTGGGGCAATAGGCTTGGCTACGTCGCCGTGTGAGAGATACGTATGTATGTATTTATGTATATATGTACATACGTATGTATGTATGTATGAAAATAAATGTGTGCGTTCTGTGCGCGCAAGTGTGTGTGTGTGTGTGCGCGCGCGCGCGTGCGTGCGTATACGAGAGAGAGAGAGAGAGAGAGAGAGAGAAAGCACCTGCTTTTTGACCCTACGCTCTTTGGCTTCTCGCCTTTTTTCCGCAGATGCGGTCCTCGTGAAGTCATCTGCTCCTGACTTGGGTCTCCTGTGTGTGCGTGTGTGTGTGTGTGTGTGTGTGTGTGTGTGTGTGTGTGTGTGTTACGTACACACAAAACTCTCTCTCATACAGAGAGAGAGAGACACACACGACATAGACAGAGAGAGACACACACACCTCTTGGCATTTGCGGCACGGAGGAGTCTTTGGAGGCGTTCCACCTCCGCCTGCGCAAACATCATGGATTCTTCGATTTTCTCGACGGGTGCTGTGTTGTTTGTGAATCCAAAGACGGGGGATAATAGGATGCGCGTCAGCGTATATGTATTTTTGTTAACTTCAAGACAAGATACGTACCAAGTTTTTGCACACTCACGCCTACTCCCACAGCAGCAGTCGATGGTCGGGCTTTCTGTTGCGATTTCGAAGGTGCGGTGGAGTTGCTGGGTGCAGCAGTTGATGGACGCATAGCCCCACCCGCCGCAGGTTGCATTTCTGCCCTCTCTCCTCTCATATGCATTTGCTGGATGGACTCCTCCTGATCGCTGAATGCTCCAGGTAGAGGGCTTTGCTGATCAATCCAGTTATAGGCACGCGTGTTGGGGGAGTTCGCGTCGGTGCTGGCGTCAACATCAAGCATTTGCACTGGATCGTCGTCGAGAATGAGGCAGTCGTCGTCTTCCTCATTCTCGTCTGCAGAAAGACGGGCGCCTACCTCGTGCGCCCGCGTGCTCTGGTCTTCAGCCCACGTTAGAGGCAGCGTCGACCCCAATCGAACAGCATCTTGAGACCAAATACCGTCGAGCGACACAAGACCATCGCGGGCGGGCGATACCGTGGAGCCAGGCAGTGGAATTTCACGCTCTCCCGTTTCATCGCCGTCGGCCGACATCTCGGCCTCGGATTCCGTAGGGCAGTCTGACGATGATTCTTGGCCACCTCGTCTGCGCCGTCGCTCCTGCAGCTCTTGAGCTCTCTGCAGCCTGGCAATTTCTCTTTCAAAATGTCCCATTCGGTTCTTTGACTCCTTCAGAATCACAAGTCTCTCTTCGGCCTCTTCTTCTATCCTATCCAGCCGAATCCGCTCATGGTGAATCTTTGCCGTGTATTCCGAAATGAGTTCATGCCTTCTTGCCTCCACCTGGGCAGCTGTGCGCCCATCATGGCAATGTTCATGGGTTTCGTTGGCTTGCATGGCTGATATCACTTGCACCAGGTATGGATCTTCAGAGATTTTCAGCAGGTCAGCAAGCGGAAGGGTGTTCAGACGTTCAAAAAATCCCCCAAGCTCTAAATGGTGCTTCTCCGCAGCAAGACGTATCATGGACGGGCCATGGTTGGGTGCCGCTGCGATGAACCATTGAAGCCGCTCAATCTCGCTGACATGATGCATCCATGAGCGCATATTCTTCGAGTTTGCGAACACTTCCTGCAGTTCATCCTCTTCGAGCGTGAAAATTCCAACTTTGCCCATTTCTTTACCAGCTTCTTCGGCCTCCATTGCAAGTTGGCTCCCTTTCACCACGCCATTGTTGACCATACGAATGATAAGGTGGAGGAGTGGGCGTTGCTCGGTGTCCTCGGCGGCCGCAAACCTTTGGAGGTTCACTGGTGATGCGTACTCATCCTGCGCCTGCATGACTACCCTCTGCTTCGCAGTCATTACACCACGAATTAAACCCAAGCCCTTGGTTCTGCCTTGCACATAATCTTTTGCCAAGCTAAACCGATTCTGGACTCTCATTCTTCTGAGTCGGTTGCGACGCCGCACGATACCACCTCGTATGAGTCCATGTATTAACTGAAATGCCACATCCGTGATTATCGCTTCGTCCAAATCTTTTCGCTCCTGCTGAATTTTTGAGGGAACAATGTTGCGCGCCTTGTTCCAGTACATCAATGCCATGATCACCTCGTTGTAGAAAACGTGACCCTTCTTGCGGGGGACGCGCTCTGCGTACGTGAGAAACATCGACTCGCAAACCAAGGCCAGGAGCGCCCAAAAGCGCATCCACAAGGTTGGCTGTGGCGACTCCATCATCAAGGCTTGTTGGCGCAAAGCAACGAGCTGAGATTCGAGGGATTCGAGACGTTTTTGTGCAACTTCGAAAGGGTCTACCTTAGTAATCTTTCCGTCGAGGAATTTGTCTACTCCCGCATAGTTGCTGATTTGTCTCTTGACTTTTCTGACTTGGACACGTCCCTGGTTCTTTGCAGCCCCACCCATACCCATGTTCTGTCCACTCACGGTCATGCTCTGCCCCCTTACCGGGGCCAACTGCCCTTGATCTTCTTCATCTTTCTTCCCTTGCCAAACAGGCCGCGGCAAGGTTGGTGGCTCGAATGTTCCTCCCATGTTGCTGCCTGCTACATGATGTCCCTGTCCGTTTACGTCCTTGAAGCTATCATCTTCATGGTCGCGATCAGAGAAGTGACCGTCAGAAAGTACGTCATCTTTTAGCATTGGCTGAGCTTGTGTTTCCTCTGCAGAATCTCCATTTTCCTCCTCGTGATCACCATCCTCGCTCTTTTTATCGCCCTCTTCGTTCCCGTCAACCGTGTAGCGTTTTTTGGGCTGGATATTCATCCGCCGCATTGCATCATAATCCCCCTGTTCCTCAGCCAGAGCAACGAACGTAGATTCTAGCCTCTGAAGATTCTGGTTCATGCTTCTCCACTCGCTCATATTCGCGAAGTGCAGGGTTTCCTCCTTTTCCTTGATGCTACAGTAGATGTTCCTATAGAACCAGCCTCCTTGGAAGGGCGTATCAACCTCTTCTAAAAGCTTGCGCTTGAGCTCCTGCCGCACGCAAAGGAATCGTCCGTTGTTTTCCTTGTCTCCGAAATGCCCAAGTGGCTCACCAATGGCGTGAAAGTACGGCAACACCTGTTCGAGACGAATCATCGTCGTGATATTGGGATCAAATTTCACCGTCCAGTGGTACGCCATGTCAACGAAATGATCCTCGTTCACTATGCCGTTGCCTTCCCGCGTGGTGATGAAGGCAAAGTTATTCATGATCATCCCCACAAAGAGATTCAACATCACGTACTGCGTCAACACCAGGTACACAAGGAAAAAGATAATGGAAATACTGCCTGCACCGCAGTCTGAGGGAATTAGTTCTTCTCTAGGGTTATCCGGATCTGGTATGGCAGGAGTGCACCGTGGTTCTACGTAGAACACAAGGTCGTCCGTGATGCCAAAAAGGTCTTCGCCAAACATCATTTGAAAACAGGTATGCAGAGAATTTTGAAAATTCGCGAAGTTGGCTTTAAGTCCCACTACATGGCCCGAGCGGACCAGGCCAAACAATTGTACTGCCAGCGCTGCCATGATCAGAAGAACCACACACATAACGATGACGATGTTGACCACCTGCGGAATCGAGATTGCGACGGTTTCGAACACTGCGGATATGGTTGGATTCTTGCTGAGTGCTCGCAAGAACTTTGACAGGCGAAGAATTCGCACTGCCTGACTGACCGAGCGAAGACCTTCCCCGAGTGCCATTGTTGTCGCAGTAGCCACGATCAGGAAAATGTCAAACTGATTGGCGGGCGTGGTAATGTAGATCATCGGCCCGGACGCTATGAGATTGAGGAACGACTCTACGCACAGTACCCCGAAAAAAACGTCATTTTGAATATTGATCATGCGAGTCGTTTCATCGCTTTGTTCTGCCTGGGCTGATGCCATGAAAACAACATTCAATAGCAGGCACACTGCTGAAAACATTTGCCACTCTGAGCTCAACAGAAGCTCGCGACAAGCAGATGAGATGATGTTTCCAGGCGGCATGCGTATGAGCCGAGGCTGATTCCGCTTCAGGAGATTTTTAACCCCTAACCATTGGACTTCTTCCAGCTGCTCTGTACCTTGCAGCGAGTAGAAAGTGTCGCACATAAAACCGGCAAAGAGATTGAGCCCAAACAAGGACCCGAGGAGTACAAACGACATGAAAAACACAGAAGCCTGAAGCCTCGAATACCCGTCCACTGGATGATAGTCAATTAAGTACGATCTCTGTGAGGCAGAAGGGGGCGAGGAGGGGAGAAAGAGAGAGGCAAAAGAAGGAGAGGGAGGGGAAAGAGAAGATTGAAAGAGTCAGCGCAACACATACGCTCGTTCTTTCCCTGTCCACATTCCCCCGCAAGTGGGCGACTGAGAGTGTCATCAAACGTAGGTGTGTTCGCACACAAACGTTGTGACATGTGCAAGACTCATGGCATGATAGACATATGCACAGCATGAGGAGGAGGATACATGTCAAGTGAGGAGGAGGATACATGTCATAGCATGATAGACATATGCACAGCATGATTTCCTGTTGTGCACATGCAGCTGAAGTGAGCCAAGTTAGGAGCAGGTCCATACAGAATGTGTTCTCACATAGAATGTCTTCTCACATAGAATGTCTTCTCATGTCCGAAGTGTACCTTGCTAAGCACATGTGGTGTAGAGAACACAAATAGCTCAAGAGTTGGCAAACCATGTGAGAAGACATTCTATGTGAGAACACATTCTGTGGTGTAGAGAACACAGATAGCTCAATAGTTGGCAAACCAAGTGAGGAGGAGGATACATGTCATGTCAAAGCGAGGAGGAGGATACATGTCAAGTGAGGAGGAGGATAGCTCAATAGTTGGCAAACCACGATAGTAGACAGACCTGTGTAGCATCATACAGGGTAGCCCAACTGAGTGTCAAAACCCTAAACCCTAAACCCTAAACCTGGGTATCGTCATACACGGTAGCCCAACTGCCTACCGTCATTGCCTGTCGTTAGGTACACATTAGGAACACATTAGGAACACATTAGCAGCACATTAGCAGCACATTATAGTTTGGTATGAGAGCAAAGCTCCTACAAGTAGCTGGTATGAGAGCAAAGCCCCTACCAGTACACACACACACACACGCACACACACACACGCACACACACACACACAAACAAACATACACAAACCCTCATTAGCGTGTAAACAGCCGACGGAAAGTTGTCGAAATGTGCGCCGACCATTGGTCTGAAAATCACATATATATCACACACACATAAAACAAACAACACACACACACACACACACACACACACACACACACACAACTAGCATGTACATAAGATTGATCTTGATGTGCGCATTCGCATTTATCACCGCGCGTGCGTGTGCGTATGCTATTGCCTCGCGCTAGTAAGCGCGTGTGCATACGGACGCGAGGAGTGGCACGTACTCAATCCAGACGCGCGGGAGCATGAAACCTTCTGCCGTCATGTGCACGTTGAGGCATCCACGGATGCCTCCACTTTCCCCCTGCAATCAACAATGCAAAAATGATTAAAATTTGGATTGTTAGATAAGATTGACTTCATTTTCAGGGAAAACAGGAAAAACTCAAGGTGAATGTAGGGAATTTTTTGGAGGTGGTTGTTGAGGGAGTGCTTACATCGCCAATCAATCCATCAAAGCTGTCGTCGCTGCATTTGTACATTTTCCTTTTGAACAAGGCCATGGCCATCACCTGCATACACACACACACACACACACACACACAATTACACACACACACACACGCATACACGCGCGCACGCACGCACACACCAGCAAACAGGCACACACGCACGCGCGCTCGCGCGTGCACACACAACACATGCAGAAAGCACAGAAATACGCGTGGACACACATACATCTGTCAATGCATCGCACGTACCCATGAGCGTATCCAGATGTTTGAACAGAGCGTGCGCGCACGCAGCAAGCGAGGCCAAGCGCAAGCGCAAGCGAGTAAGACTCTCCTTCTGCAGTACAATGCGATTCGATATTGATGTCTGTGGGTAGAAAACAAAAGAGACCGCAAAGACCGAGGAGAGGATGCAGAGGAAGAGCGATGCATAGAAGATGGGCTTTCTGCAAGCCACCAGCGCCTCGATAATCGTCTTGAGACCCTGGGACATCATGAGAAGCCGTATGCATATGAGGAGGAGGATACTTGTGTGTACGTACCTTGGACCTCATGAGAAACCGTATGCATATGAAGAGGAGGATACATGCATGTCATATGAGGAGGAGGATACTTGTGTGTACGTACCTTGGACCTCATGAGAAGCCGTATGGGCCGAAGAACTTTCATAAGGCGTACCATTTTCATAGTACCGCCACCCAGGTACCCAGCCACAACACCCCCCGAGTCTGCCATCTCCATTATGGCGAACGCCAACACGAAGAGGTCAGCTCTGTTTTGGGTCACCTGAAGGGAAATAGAAATAACACCCCGCGTTAAAGAAATTAGAAAAGCTGGGTTATTATCTAATTCAATTAGTTGGAAATATAAAAAATAGTCCATTTAAAACACAACGAGCCAGGCTCAAGGTCACGCCACATGTGGTTGGAGCATGATGCCTTTCCTGCCTCTGTATGCGCATTTGCGCATTTGCGCTGACCGCATGGGCGTGTTAGCGACGTGAGCGTCAGCGCACAAAGATTTGATATATTGATATTGAATATATACAATACACACATGCGTATAAGTTTGGTTTGAGTGCTGCATAGAAGTACATATGTAAAACTCACCTGGAGATAAGCGACATATTCAAGGTGACGCGGAGTGTAGAGGCCGAATGCGCCTATCTTTGCAACTGCTTCCGTGATGAAAATTGCGTTGAAGACATTGTCCCAGAGTCGCAGGGTTGCATAGCTCAGATAGGAGGGCATGGATTTATGCGGGGGTTCCAGACAGAGAAACACTGAGCTGGTAATGATGGTTGCAAAGGTGAGGGCATCAAACGCTGGGTTTCGGACCAGAAACCAACACCCAACGTGAAACTTTTGTTTCAGCATATAGATAGTTTCATTTTGCTTACTTCTCATATCTTTCTTGCCGTCTAATAGTGATTCGAGCGCGTTATCTCTTTCCTCTTGTATGCCTTCTGGCGTCTTCAAGACAGGCCGCTCACCGCGCAGGACTTCTGCAATAACGATGTCAAATACACCAGAAATGCCAATTCGTTTTGCAAGATATGGGTGGCGTAACAGTTTGAGACCCACCAACGGCTCCGTTTTGCTCAAGTCCTTCATGTCCAAGCTCACCATAACGCCAAGGCCGGAGGCAACAGACATGACTTCACCCATCATCCCAGTATCCTGAAGCCTTTTCATATACGCGCGAATGTCTCCTCCCATTTGCCTGGAGATTATTACCTCGGCCTGTTGCAAAGACATTTTGACAACCTCTATTTTCTTCTCGACATAGTCTTCGTCACCAGGGTATGGCTTGAGCAACTGGTCCATCCCACACAGACCGGAGATGTAAAGAGGCAGAAGGATGGTCTGCCTAGCCACTTGGCGCATTTTCACTAAGCCCAGCTCCTTGGCCAGGCGCCACTTATTCATGGGCTGCACCATGCGTACAAGTACCATGAGAGCGTTGCGGCTGATTGCTGACTTCCCTGGATCGCATAGCTTTTGCCAGGCTATGTTCATCAAATTTTCAGACACGTGCGAAACGGGAAGCCTTTGGAAGTCTGCAACAACTTTCTGGGCGTCCTCCCGGCTCAACATCTTGTCGTCATCCTCACGTTTTGCCTGTTCCATGAACTCCTCCACAGCAAAGGCGTCCAAAACGATGGCAAGGAACATGGTGATGAATATGTACTGGCCATAGAAAAAGTAAATAATGAAGTAGAGGGCCGCTAAGACCACCCGCGGATTTGAACAATCCATATCCATGCCTTCCACCACCGTGCAAGATTTTAACATTGAATCGTACATGATGCTTGTCCATCCGTCGCCAGTCATAACAGTGAAGAGAGTCATCCATCCATAAAAAAAACTCGAAAAGTTATATGCCGAACCCGAGGGGTTATATTGCAAAGGCGGCCACCCATTGAGGCTGTCCAGAAATAGGAATCGGCCGAAGGTGAAGTAAATGCAGGTGAAGACTGCATGGAAGACGATCAGATTAATCATGGAAATGAGTGCGCCACAGAACTTGATAAGCATAAGCCATATGGGCTTGAGAAAAAAGTACTTGCACCCTCGTAGCAGACGCAGAATGGCCAATGAGCGGAAAAATGGCACTACGCCCAAGACTGGATCCACGCCCATTATTGGCAATAAGGCCGAGAGCGTCGTGAAGATGTTCACGAGAAAATTGAAAATATTCTCTCCGGACCGAAAGTGTTCGGACACGGAGCCGTCGCAAATCATTTGGATCACGAAATCTAACAAGAAATAGAAGTTGGAGAACTGTACAATTTGCGAGAGCAACGGGTCGATGAGGCATTCTTTCTGATTCATCACGGGCATGCACAAGCTGCCCTCTGCAAAAAGGCAAAAAGCAATAGCGATGGTGACAGCAAATGTGGTGAGGTCGTAGACCAGATTGCGGAATAAGAAGATGAACAAGGCCTGGAGGGAAGGATTCACAGGCATCTTGAGTTGGACAAGAACCTAGGCAGAAATTCTGAAAAGTCAGTGACCTACTACATGTACCATAAAAAGTCACTATGGAGTACTTTTCAGAATTTGTGCCCATGAGGCGGGCTTGTTGAAGGGAATCCTTGACAGCCTTTCTTCTCTATCCTGTTTCTTTCTCTCTTCTTCGAGACGAATTTCATCCAGTTGTTTCTGGATATGCTCCGCAGCAGTCTCCTCCGGTTTATCGGGCTCGCTGCTGTCATCATCCCCTCCGTCATCACTTGAAACTGGGCTCGTCAATGAATCCCCCTGTGCCGCCCCCTCCCCCAGATTAATTTTGTCAACACCAGGAGTGGAGCGTTTACGATTTGATTGACCCCTTGTCCGTGCACCCCCCTTGCGAGATGTAGATTGCCGAGACTTACTGCTATCCCCTGATTTGGACGCCGAGTCGTCATCCTTGCCGTGCGAGTCCTTTTGCGAGTCCTTTTGCGAGCTTTTTGCGAGCTTTTGTGAGCCTTTTGGCTCAACTCCACCGCCTCCATCCCCTCCATTTAACGGAGCCCCCCCCGCTTCAGAGGCCGAGGACAGCGATCTCGCGGAGGTAGACCCTGAGCAGTCTGAGGATGAAGACGACCCCGATTCGCTTGCCTCCTGTCAGAGTAGCACGTTATGGAAAGAACAGCAATGGACAGATGTAGCTTCAAGCCACTTGAGACACCAATTGTGTATGTATCTGGGAGCAAAAGAGTGAGTGACAGAGCGTGTACCGGGGTCACGTCTGCTGCAGTTTTGCCTTGGCGACGCCGCTCAACTTTCTCCACGTTATCTTCGCGACAAGACGCAAAGACGTTAGCAAAAACGGCGACTAGCACGTTGATGAGCACGTGGATCACAGCAAAGCCGTATGTCAAATAGAAAAGTCCTGAAACTTCCAAATTTGCTGGGGCAGACTGGTATGACGCCCACAGGATGTCGATGTCGCCGTCGGACGAAAGAGCCTGCACAAGGGTGACGATCGACGTGGCGAGATTATCGAATGACGGTCCAGGGTTTTGATTTGGCCAGGTCAATTCTGGCCTGTCCAGACACAACTGAAGCGGCCCACATGTATTGTCCAGCGCCATTTCCATGTCCGTTTCTGTTGCCCACAAATGATCCTCTCGCATCAGGATCCAATGCAAGGACTGCGGGGGCAACAGCATCTGCGAGCATAACCGCCAGAGGAGCGGGTGCAAGGACTGCAGGGGCACCAGCAATTGCGAGCATAACCACCAGAGGTACACCTGGAAGGACTGCGGGGGCGCCGGGGTCTTCAAACGGATCGCAAGTAGGATTCGTCCCCTGCTGCGGGCCCATGAAGAAACTCGGGTTCAACACCCCTGCCGAGAACAAACCCCGCTGTTGGTCAAATTGCTTGAAGGCTGAGATTTTGACAATCTCCGCCCCACTTGTCCACAGCAAGCGCTGGCGGAAAAGAAGGCAGGCAAGAGCTTGTTTGTTTTTGGCGGCAATAAAGAGATTTGCATATTCGATACCCACGAGTCTTGGCTAGTAACAAAAAAGTCTAGTAATTGTTTTAGAGCAATCGAACATACCAAATGCCACGCAGCTCTGAGATTTGATGAATTTCTGATCTCTCGCACAATACTGCTCTGGAAGCTTCACGCTAAGGTCATGCGCCCACACACAGCGCCGGCGGAAAAGTTTGGAATAAAAGGTCATCCCGATGATACTGTACAACACTAGAACAAAGGCGAGGAGCGACAACACCACGGCCATCGGATACAGCGCCTTGATAATCGACTCGAAAATGGTTTCCAAATCCGAAAACATTCCCAGCTGGCCCACTGGCTTCAGCAGGCGGAACAAACGGAGGGCTCGAAATGACCAGGGAAAAGGACTAGAAAAGATGTACAAGTAGGCGACCTCGGGGACGTAGGTTAACGTGGCAACGATGTCACACTTGTTATAAAAATTGTGTGTCCAGTAGGAAAACTTCCCGCCTAGGAATCCGAAGGCTGTTGTCTTCAGAAGCAACTCAAACAAATACGGGAGGAGGAAAAAGAAGTGGTGCTCCCTAGGTAGCGGCACTTTGCACACCCTGCAAGCACAAAAAAAATTTGCATACGTTGAAACCCCATGTTAGCACATTAAGGACATAGAGACGCGCGAGTGCACGCGCATAAATGCGAGCTCGTACGCAGCGTGCTGTACGCGTGCTTCGAACGCACCGTTCATTGGTCTCGGCTGTGGTGGGATCGTCCGCTGTGCACCCTAACACACCAGGTCCCCCGCTCGCACCTCCTTCGAAATCTGGAACTGTTATCAGGACGTGCAGAACAGAAACGCACACCAGAAGGTTCTCGAAGATCGGGTTGAGGGCTAACCTCGTGCATCGAATTCTCACTTTGTGGTGCCGGTTCATGTTCAGCCAATTGGTGCGTGGAAGGTCCGGCAAGTCTTTGTAATCCGGCCATGGTATGAAGAAGCACATCTTCTTGTTGTCCTTCTTCAATGCCGCTTCTCTCTCTCTTTCCTCTTCTGAGTCCTCTGACATGAACGAGCCGCTGTGTGTGCCTGACCGCGACGACTGGGAACCGGACCGCGAGGACTGGGAAACGGGACCTTTGCTCACGCGCTGCTTCACACCGTCCTTTATGACGTCCTTCCAGCTGCTTCTGCTCCGGGCGCTGGGGTGAGCGGGGTTCTCAATCTCCCTTTGGATGCCCGCGAGGCCTTCCATGGGCGTTGCGATGACGTGCACCGTGCGCTTGGATTCGATGCCTGTTTCGTGCCACTTTCTCGACGAGCTGTGCCCCGAGCTTCGGTGCGACGGCACTTGCCCACCGGACTCTTCTGCAGAGCGTTTGTGGTCCCCCAGCGCCAGTCCCGGCGGTCGGTGTTTGCCGCCCCCAGTGGCAGCAGCAGCCTCGGAGGAGTATCTCCTCACATCATCAGCAGCAGGCTCGTCTTGACCGTTGAGCATGTGCTGATGCATGCGCGCACGGCGGATCGCGACCACGGCTGCGGCCCGCCCGGTTCTGCAGCGTCGTTTTGTATTTTTTTTTACAATTGTTTTTGACTGGTACCGATACTGGTACCGGTCCAATACCGCCTGACACAGTGTTTCAAGTAAGTAGTGAACATCCTTGTCTTCCGACAGACATCTTCGAATCTAATGGCGAGCACGACCGTGGAGAGGGAGGGCCGGAGGCCGGAGCCATAGGGGCGGGGCGGCCGGGGTGGGCGGGTGCGCACGGCTGCCCTCGTCGGCGGCCGGTATGCGATCCGTTTCCTCGACTCTAAGGTTGCTGATCGATTCCAAAATATCGCGATAATATCGGTTATCCCCAATATGGTGAAAGCTGGTTATCGGGGATAACCAATATGGTGAAAATACCC
>Ga0315899_10003101_pt1 | contig 18118 bp, 9 predicted proteins | sample LakEriMetagenome_2_FD_203518 | JGI IMG/M metagenome (GOLD analysis project Ga0315899, IMG submission 203518) | Freshwater fungal communities from buoy surface, Lake Erie, Ohio, United States - Buoy 4 MA112 | ecosystem: Environmental > Aquatic > Freshwater > Lake | place: USA: Lake Erie, Ohio... | reverse complement strand
GAAGTGGTTATGTGGTACCCAACGGCCCACAAACGGCCATGAACGGTTAAAAAGTAGCTGTCGTCCGGAGTCTCTTCTTTATAGTGGCGTAACGATGAAAAAACACGTTGTGTCGGTGCAGTCGGATGCTGACGCGTTAGCGAGCTCAACGTATTGCCTGGGCCTACCTCCAGAAAAATACGCCCCTTGGTGGCTAACAGAGTTTGAATACCCTCGGAAAAACGGACGGTGTTTCTCAGGTGTTGAACCCAGTAAGTTGGATCTGTGGCTTCCTGTGCCGTAATCCAAGTGCCGGTTAAGTTTGAAATAAACTTGATCTTTGGTGGATTTAGCTGGACATTTTTCAAGTAGTCGCCAAAGGGTTTTAGGATTCCGTCGAGCAACCACGAATGTGCGGCAATATTGATCCCCACTGGTTTGTTTTCGATCCCCAACGCGTTCAGGCTGGCAGATAGGCTTGCCAAGTCATCCTTCGTACCTGACACCACCGACAAGGAAGGGCTGTTGATAGCCGCTATGGTTAAGCGTGCATTCAAATGCATACGCAAATCGTCGGCAGGCAATTGCACGCTTAACATCCCACCTTCCGGTACATCATCCATGAGCTGTCCACGCAATAGCACTAATCCTAGTGCATCGTCAAAGCTAAAGACACCAGACAGACATGCAGCCGTGTTCTCACCCATACTGTGTCCAATGAGAGCATCAGGTTGTACTCCGGTTGCCATCCACAGCTTTGCCAATGAATACTCCACCAAAAAAATTAGTGGCAACTGTATGGAGGGTCTCTGCAGTTCTCGTTCCAACGTATCGCGGTCTTGATCCCCAAGGAACAAGAAATTCTTGTAATCCAGCCCAGTCCGCATTTTCAAGCAGTCAAAACCTGCATCCATTAGACTGCGAAAAGCTTCGTGCGATTCGTAGAGACCAAGGCTCATATCGATGTACTGCGCCCCTCCGCCTGGAAACATAAAGACGAGCGACTTCTCGTCTTCGTCCGCCGAGTGCGTGAAGACGCGCCGTGCATCATTGCTTTCAAGCAGTTGGATGGCTTCCTCGCAATTTTGGGCCGCCAATACGCGGCGACTAGCAAAATGCTCGCGACCTTCGAACAGACTGTAGGCCACATCCGCAAAATTCAGATTCGGATGAGACTTAAGATGCTCCGCCAAGCGTTGACCATAGAGATCAAGCGATTTCCGATTTTTTGCTGAGAACGTGATCAGTTGATTTGTTGCAAAATCTGGAATGGACGAAGCGACCGGTGGTGCTTCTTCAAGAATGATAAATGCGTTGGTTCCACCAACCCCTAACGAGTTGACTGCCGCCCGACGCGGAACGTTGCCCGCTTTCCAATCTTTCAATGCTGTGTTGACATAGAAAGGAGTCCTCCCAAAATCGATGGTTGGGTTCGGCGCTTCAAAATTGAGGCTTGGCGGCAGCATTTTATGCTCCAATGCTAATGTAGCCTTGATGAGCCCAGCTACGCCTGCCGCGGTATCCAAATGTCCGATGTTTGTCTTCACGGAACCGATTCCACAATAGCCTGTCCGATTGCTGGTCCGTCGAAACGCTGTTGCGAGTGCGGAAACTTCAATTGGATCTCCAACCGGCGTGCCCGTACCATGACATTCGACATAGCCGATCGAGTCCGCATCGACACCTGCCATTTCGAGCGCTTCGGTAATAGCCTCCGCTTGGCCCTCCACACTGGGAGCGAGATAGCCAACTTTGTTAGATCCATCATTATTGACCGCTGAACCAACGATCACACCGTGAATATGATCACCATCCGCGATGGCATCTACAATCCTTCGCAGTACGACAACCGCTGTGCCGCTACCAAAGATGGTCCCCTTAGAACGGTGATCAAACGCGCGACAGTGACCATCCGGTGACAAGATCTCTCCCTCTTTGTAAAGATACCCCAGGCCGTGTGGGATATCGATCGACACACCACCTGCCAGGGCCATATCACATTCTTCGTTGAGCAAACTCTGACAGGCGAGGTGGACCGCAACGGCGGAAGTCGAGCAGGCCGTTTGGACGTTGATGCTAGGCCCTTTGAGGTTGAAAGAATAGGAAACTCGGCTGGAGAGAAAGTCTTTATCGTTGCCGGTATGCCGCAGTAAAAAAGTCCCAACAGAATGGACTAGGTCTGGATTGGTGAGGATATTCAAGGCAAAGTATGCTGCCATACCCGAGCCTGCAAATACACCGATAGCGCCATCAAACTTGCGAGGTGGGTGTCCTGCGCGTTCAAGTGCTTCCCAACAGCATTCGTAAAACTGCCGATGCTGAGGATCGAGGATACCAGCCTCTTTAGGGCTGAAGCCAAAAAACTCTGGATCGAATTGCTGCATGCCCTCCAACGGGCAACCAGCTTTCACATAATTCGGGTTCTTCAGCAGATCTGCCGCAACACCTTGGAGTAACAATTCTTCGTCCGTATAGAACTTGACTGATTCGACACCCTGCTTCAGATTGCTCCAATATGCGTCAGGGTTTAACGCGCCCGGGACTCGAATGGCCATGCCAACAATAGCTACTCCATATCCACTTAGTTCTACGGCGTTATCCATAAGAGTTTCTGTATTCAAAGGGTCTTAAGATTTTCTAGGTGCATCATGTTGTGTTTCGTCGACGCAATCCCAATCGTTCCCGCCGTCTCGAAGCCCGATCACTGCTCTGCTTGAGTGAAGCATCGACTTCATCCAAAGTAAGGAATTCCGCCAGAGATTTGATCGTGGGAAAGCGGTACAAATCGGTAAGTGAAATTGGCTTATCAATTTTCGCCTTCAACAACTGGTGCACACGAACGATCAACAGAGAGTGCCCGCCAAGATCGAAAAAGTTGTCCTTGATGCTGACGTTATCGACCTTGAGCGTATCTTGCCAGACGCTAGCAATAATTTGCTGGAGTCCTTCAGAGGGCGCAACATACTCGGCAGCCTGCAACGTTGCCGTTTGAGAAGGCCGTGGCAATTGTCTGCGATCGATTTTGCCGTTGGGTGTCAATGGCATTCGTTCCAGTACTACCATGTCATTTGGCACCATATACTCGGGCAGACGTTGACGCAAATAGTCTCGTATCTCACCAACGGGAGGCGCCTGCTGTGTCGGTACAATATAAGCTACCAACCGCTGATCGCCGGGGGAGTCCTCTCGAACAATCACTACCGCCTCGCGAAGTGACGGGTGCAAGCCGAGGGCCATTTCAATCTCACCAAGCTCGATACGATAACCACGTATCTTGACTTGATGGTCGATACGCCCCAAGAACTCAATGACTCCGTCTTCACGGTATCTGGCTAAGTCCCCCGTCCAGTAAACACGAGAGCCATCGTTTTTCCATGGGTTCGGGATAAAGCGTTCCTTGCTCAATTCAGGTCGATTCAAGTAGCCGCGAACAACGCCAAGGCCTCCGATAAACAGATCTCCAGGTACTCCTACGGGAACCGGCTTTCGGTTTTCGTCAAGGATATAAATCTCTGTATTGGCAATAGGTCGACCGATAGGAATACTATCTGGATCTTCTACCTCATGGGTCGTCGACCAGATGGTGGTTTCGGTCGGACCGTACATGTTGGTTAGTCGACCTTGAAGAAATCCCTTTAGGTCCCTTGCGAGCGCATGAGGAAAAGCTTCCCCTCCAATCATAATATGCTTCAACTTTGCCATTTGACGCCGTGCCTCGGAATCAAAGGCTAACATCCTGGCCATCGAAGGTGTACATTGAAAATGCGTCACACCATGGCGTTCCAATTGCGCGGGCAACGATTGATCTTCGACCTCAATTTCTGTCTGTGCTGACCCCGTATTCGCATTTGCTAGATCGCGAAGCTCCTTTAACAGCGGCAAGCCTTGCATGATCTTATCGGTCTCGACACCAAAGTCCAACAGGCATGCGATCTCATCGACATCGGCCGCTTTGCAGCGATCAATCATCTGCTGACAGTGCTCTGGCGTACCAAACAGTCCACTCGTTTCATAGTACCTTTCAAAAGCGAAATCGAGAATCGTGTCAATTTCTTCTTCAGTCAAATGTTTGATATCGATATCTTCAGGTTTGGTTTCCACGCCGCCCGGTCGTTTGAATGCGGGGAAGGTCCAAGCGAAGTCAAGTACAAGCTTCATCGAGCTCCCCAAGTAGTCTTTCATCGGCTGGCGAACTAATTCACGTACTTCCCAGTCGCTTCTTCCAACAAAGGTATGCAACATGAGAGTGACTTTGCCAGTTGCGGCATCAAAGCCAGCCTCTTGACGCGCTTGTCGATAAATACGGATCTTTTCTGCCACTTCCTCAACGGTCTGGCCGAGTAAATGCGTCAACAGATTGGTACCCAAAGACCCCGCCAAACGATAGGACTCTGGATTACCCGCGGTTGTTAGCCAAACCGGGAGTTCTTTCTGAACCGGCCGAGGCAGAGTAGAAATTTCAACCTGTTGTCCCAGAGGGTTTTCGAAGACGACTTTCTCACCCCGCCATAACCGTCGAACCATTTCAATCTGATCCAACATCACCTGCTTATTATTCGAATGGTTCTGAGGCATAATGACAAAGTCATTGGGTTGCCAGCCAGCTGCAAACGAGAGTCCAACACGTCCATCGGAAAGATTGTCGACGACTGCCCAGTCCTCAGCGATACGTAGCGGGTGATGCAACGGTGAAACAATACTTCCACTACGGATCGCCAAGTTTTTAGTCGTTACAGCTAATGCAGCGCTGGTCACGGCAGGGTTGGGGTAGGGACCACCAAAGGCGCTGAAATGCCGCTCAGGTGTCCAGACAGAGTGAAAGCCGTTTTCATCAAAGTACTTCGCACCCTCAAGCAATAAGCGATATTTTTCACTGCCAGCAGCATCGTCGTTGCCCCACATAAACAGCCCGAATTCCATCGATCGCTTTGGCAGGCGTGGACTAGCAGATGATGCCGAGCCACTGCGATCCTCTCGGTAAATGACCACTCGAAAACCGCGAGTCAACGTCCAGAAAAGTTCCAGTACAGAGATATCAAATGACAAGCTGGTGACAGCAAGCCATGTGCCAGGCGGATCGTGCTCAATACGAGCATCCATGCCTACAAAAAAATTGGTTACATTCCTATGCTCAACCATCACTCCCTTCGGATTACCGGTGGAGCCTGACGTGTAAATGACATAGGCAAGTTTCGTTGCGTCCAACTCAACCTTTGGATTGTTCAGCGGAAGACTTGACGGTTCGAATCCATCAACACATATCACCTCAGCCGAGGAAGGTGGCAGCGCTGAGCGAATCGACTTTTGAGTAAGTACAACTCGCATCCCTGCATCATGGACCATGTATGCAATGCGGTCACTTGGAAAGGCAGGATCCAACGGCACATAAGCAGCGCCTGCTTTGAGTACACCCAATGTGGCTACTATCAGATCGGGCGATCGCTGCACATATACCCCAACCATATCATCGGCGACGATCCCCTTTTCTATCAACCGTTGGGCGACTTGGTTGGCCCGCTGATTCAATTCTTGATACGTCACGGTTTGGTTTTCAAAAACCAGGGCTATAGCATTTGGGTTCAACGCTACGCGTCGTTCGAATAACTCGTGAATGCACTGACTAGCCTCGTAATGAATTCGAGTCTCATTCCACTCCTGTAACAGCTGACGTTTTTCTGATTCTGTCAATAGTTCCAAATCGGAAATCAGCGTTTCGGGTGACGTCTGGATACTAGCAACATACTTCGTCAAGTACATGGCAAGCCGATTTGCGTTTGACACCGTCAACCGCTGTTTGTCGAAGATAAATTGAACGAGTTGGTCATCATGACTCAAGGCAAGGGTAATAACCGAACCGGCAACAGCCTGATTGGTACCAATGCTGACAGCTACGGGCAAGGCTGTACCTTGAGCCAACTCCGAATTACCCCTTAATTCTGGAGAACGCAAAATCAAATCGTTTGCCCAGCTACCACGACGGTCCGCTTGGCAAAGACGAGCATCCACATCAGTCACAGCCTGTTGAGCTGTCTGCCCCTTGTTAAAATCAAAGTGCAAAACAGAGGACTCATGGTAAATGCCTGGTAAAACTTGGCTGATTTCCTGCATCCCCAGGTTCGCGTAAGCCAAGTCAAAATGCTGTTTCCTCGCGAATCTTGACAAAAGCAGCGCGTACGCAGTCACCACTGTGGACCGCGAGGCTTGCTTCGGTAATGCGATAGAGACTCGATGCCACTCCTTCGGCAGATTCGTCCCCTTGGCATCGCTGTTTCCCAAGGGAAGTTCCATGGGAATTAGCGCCGCAATCTGCTTCATCCAATACTCATCGTTGCGTGCAAAAAGTCCATCCAGCTCGGTCAGTTTCGTTAAGGTATCGGCAGAGAATGTCTGAAAGCTTTTGCCGCTTGTTAATCCACACTGACTAGCAAATTGCCCAGGGCTCAGACTATTCCCATTTAAGTCCCGCAGCTTCGTAATCGAAAGAACTCCATTGCCTGTCGCGACATTGATTTGCCCTTCGTCTACATCCAATACGTAGCCTGCCGGCAAATCGACTGCTTCATCGCGAGCGAAAGCCGCCGTCACACAGCAAACTTGATTCTCAAAAAAAACCTTCGGCGAAACGAGTGGATTGCGGTATTCACCAAAGTCCATAGCACGGACGAAAGACTCCAGTTCGTGCGCAGGTTTCTGCCATTGCAACACACCTGAAGCTGGCGGACGCTGAAACTTGCCAAAGTAACTTCGGTGCGCACTGTCTTGAGCCTGAGTCGTCATTCGAGCATAGGCTAGTTCGTCAACTAACTGCGGGAAACTCTCCAACGCAGCAGCGAAGCATTTGGTATTGAGCGATAAGGATGTCTCGTCTTTGGCGATCTCAAAGATAGCCTGTTTCAAAATAGCCCCTCGGTCAACGCCTGGTGTGACTTGATGCCAGGTGATACCGTACTCGGCTGCACCGTGCAACAGCGCCCACGCAGGTGCATTCAAACCTGCATAGGCAGGCAGCGGTCCATCGTGGAAATTGATTGCCATTTTTCGCGGCAAAGCCAATACGTCGTCTCGAATAACTGCCAAGTGCGTGATGCTAAACAGAAAGTCAAATGGCTTTGCCCTGAGGGCTATAGCATAGTTGCTATCGTCCGAAATGACCGAAAGTGATCGCTCCTTCGCCCATTGCAATATCCTAGGTGCTGAAGTAACCACCCCGAGAATCTGATGGCCTTTGGCTAACAGAGTCTCCGCACATTCCATGAGAAGAGAGTCGGCACCGATAAGGTAGCAATCGAAAGTCGGGTATAAACTCATGAGTCGGACTCCAAAGTATTCTGTGGTACCAATGAGCCTGCACTAGGCTTTATGACCGAGGCGCTTTTGTATTCTGTGCTGGTATAGTTCACGGATCATCTTGTTGCTTCGGCTGCAGCTTCAAAACAAAATCCGCCATCTGCCGAGCTGCCCCCAGGGCTGTCAATTGCCCGTCCGACACGCGACGGGCCATTTCATTGCTGAGCAATCTAAAGGAACTATTCGTTTTAAGGGTCGTAGTAAGCGTTTCGACAAAAAGTCTATCCATCCATGCCTTGTTTTGATTCGATCGCTTTTTCAAAAACTCCCCTGATTCGACGGATTGTTCTCGAAATCCTTCGATGATGCTCCACACGGTATCGATATGTTCGTTCTCACGCGATGAGCACGTTTGGACGATCGGAGTTCTTACCGAACGACCGGAAAACAGGTTCATTGCATGCCGATAATGACTCGCAGTCTCCATCGCCATGGTTCGGCCCTCGCCATCTGCCTTATTGATGATCAACGCATCTGCCAACTCAATGATGCCCTTCTTTATTCCTTGGAGTTCGTCGCCCGCATTGGGTTGCAATAGAACTATAAAAAAATCTACCATACTGGCCACATCGACTTCCGACTGTCCCACTCCGACGGTCTCAACAACGATCACATCAAAACCAGCCGCCTCGCAAAGCAGTATCGACTCTCGCGTCATCTGAGAAACTCCACCCAAGTGGCCGCGCGCGGGCGAAGGACGAATATAGGCATTCGGGTCGCGCGAAAGTTTCTCCATGCGCGTCTTGTCCCCCAGAATGCTCCCTCCGTTAACAGGAGAACTTGGGTCAACCGCGAGTACGGCTAATCGGTGCCCAGCCCCCGTTAGCATTTTCCCGAAAACCTCAATAAAGGTCGATTTACCTACGCCAGGCGTTCCGGTGATACCGAGGCGAATACTTTTCCCGGTGTATGGCAATACCGCCTCCAATACTTTTTGTGCCTCCGCCCGGTGGAACTCTACCGAGCTTTCCACGAGGGTTATCGCTCTGGCTAAGGCGCGACGTTGACCGGCAAGCAGTTGTTGAACGTCAAACATCACGGTGCCCGACGCCATCGGACGCGACTCGAATGACGGAGAGGACTTCTTTGACTGCAATCGGAATAGGAGTTCCGGGACCAAAGATCTTGGAAACGCCAACTGCAAGCAAACGATCGTAATCTGCTTTTGGAATTACCCCTCCTACTACGATGGAAATGTCCTCCGCTGCGAGTTTCTTTAGTTCGGAAGCCAATTGAGGAACCAGCGTTTTGTGCCCGGCCGCCTGAGTTGAGACTCCAATCACATGCACATCGTTTTCAACGGCCTGCCTCGCAACTTCCTCAGGTGTAGAGAACATCGGTGACAGATCGATGTCAAAACCAACGTCGGCAAAAGCAGTTGCTATCACCTTAGCTCCACGATCATGGCCATCTTGGCCCATTTTGCACACCAGCATTCGCGGCCGACGTCCATGCTCGCGATCAAAGTCGGCGACCTCTTTGCAAAGACTCTGCCAATCGACGTCTCCATCGCACTGGCTTCCGTATACGCCAGAAACCGTTTGAGAAACAGCTTGAAAGCGTCCGAACACCGATTCGAGCGCCGAGCTTACTTCGCCAACAGTTGCCCGGGCTCGCATGGCAGCGATGGACCGTTCGAGCAAATTGCCTTCGCCAGTCCTGGCGCTCTGCGCGAGAGCGACCAACGTTTCTTGAACCTGTTCGTCAGAGCGTTCCTGCTTGATTCGTTTCAACCGCTCCACTTGCGCACTTCGAACTTTCTCGTTATCAATCTCCAGCGTCTCCACTTGTTCTTCAATTGGCAATCGGTACTTGTTTACACCAACGATGACCTTCTCGCCGCGATCAATAGCCGCTTGCTTGCGAGCGGCTGCTTCTTCAATCCTCATTTTGGGCAGTCCAGCTTCAACCGCCTTGACCATACCGCCTTTTTCTTCAATCTCTTGAAAGATAGCCCAAGCTTCTTCAGCCAGCTCGTGCGTAAGGCTTTCCAGCATATACGAGCCTCCCCAAGGGTCGATCACCTGGGTAAGGCCCGCTTCCTCCTGAAGGATCAGTTGCGTATTTCTGGCGATACGGCTGGAAAACTCCGTTGGCAGCGCAAGTGCTTCATCGAACGCATTGGTATGCAACGACTGAGTCCCACCAAACACTGCAGCCATCGCTTCAATAGTGGTACGAACAATGTTGTTGTATGGATCGTGTTCCGTAAGCGACCAACCGGACGTTTGTGAGTGGGTCCGCAAGACGCTCGACCTTGGATTCTTCGGCGAAAACCCCGACACGATTTTCGACCACAGGAGACGAGCAGCACGAAGCTTGGCAATCTCCATGTAGAAGTTCATGCCAATGCCCCAGAAAAAGGAGAGACGAGGCGCGAAATCGTCCACTAACAACCCAGCGTTTAACGCAGCTTTGACGTACTCTTTTCCGTTCGCCAAAGTGTAAGCCAACTCAAGCGCAGCGTTCGCTCCCGCTTCCTGCATATGATAACCGGAGATGGAGACACTATTGAATCGCGGCATGTGCTGGGAGCAAAAAGCGATAATGTCTCCTACAATCCGCATCGAAGGTGCTGGCGGATAAATGTAAGTATTGCGAACCATGAACTCCTTCAAGATATCATTCTGGATGGTACCAGAAAGCTGTTCGCGGGAGACACCTTGCTCTTCGGCAGCTACGATAAAGGCAGCAAGAATCGGCAGCACCGCTCCGTTCATCGTCATGGAGACAGACACACGCTCTAACGGAATACCGTCGAACAAAATTTTCATGTCTTCGACACTGTCGATCGCTACCCCTGCCTTGCCGACGTCGCCCTCAACCCGTGGATGATCTGAGTCGTAACCACGGTGAGTTGCCAAATCAAAGGCTACCGAAATTCCCTGCGCACCTGAGGCTAATGAGTTGCGATAAAACCGGTTGGACTCTTCTGCTGTCGAAAACCCAGCATACTGACGAATCGTCCACGGCCGTCCTGCGTACATCGTTGCTTGAGGGCCTCGAATATAAGGCTCATAACCAGGCATAGTATTCGCCAATGGCAGATGGTCCAGATCCTCGAGCGTGTAAAGTGGTTTGATCGAAATGCCTTCCGGTGTGGTAGTCTGAAGCGATTCGAGACTTTTGCCGTCAAGTTGTTGTGCTACAAAATCTCGCCAATCCTCAACAGAAACCACCTTGGGAGCGTAGGGAACTTCGCGGTTCGAAGGCTCCTTTGGAATCGAGTGGCTGGAAGACGGCTGGCTAAGCTCCACCAATACACCGTCACAGCAATTGGGATCCATAAAAATGACCTGCGATCCGTGAATTCCTGGCACGGTCGTATCGCTTAGAAAGCGATAACCGATAGAACGAAGTCTTTGGATATCCGCCTCAATATCGTCTGAACGGAAACACAAATGATGCAATCCACCTTTTTTCTTCTCAAGAAACTTCGCAATCGGCCCCTCGCCGTTCAGGGGGTGCAGCAACTCAATCCTGGTTGCTGGCAATGGAAACAAGGCAGCGGTTGTCTTGGCGGCCACCAAATCTTCTAGCTGAGCGCAGTTCAGGCCGAAATCTCGCACAAAACGCAGAATGGCCTTTTCCAAATCGGGAACTGCAATGCCTATGTGATCCAACGCGACAATCATATCCAACTCCAGATTCTAGCGGTTATAAATTTGGAGGGAACACGTGTCAGTCATCATCAGATTGGAAAACTACGTGGTTCGAAAAAGCCATGGACGGGGGAACTCTCGAGGCAAAAGGATTGTCCTGATCGTTCGTGCAACACCCACTCTAGAAAACTAATCTAGAGTAGTATAATTCACAAGTAGTTTTGGGGAGATCTTATAATTCAGTATGTAAACTTTTGACATGAAAATATCATCTGTCATGTAGGACAGGGCGATAGCAACAACAAAAAATCATGCCCAACAGTAGCCACTCGATTACCCAGCTTATGCGTTGGCCGACAAAAATGAATGCCAGCCATGCATCGATAAAATGATTGGAGAGCGCACGTAGGCCGCAATAAACGAGTAACATCAATAGAAAAATCGCCCTTGCGGAAATGCGCAAGCTTGGTTGCTTTCTCGAAGTAGCCATTGCATACATGAAAGCGATAGCGACTATACCCGTTATGATGAGGAAAGCAGCTATCGACTGAAGCCATCGGCGAGCCTCGTACCAGCCTTGCTTTAGAGCAATCTCGCGCAGAAAATCGCAAAAGACATGGCTGAATCCAAAATATCGGTCCGTAGCTGCCAATAGTAATACCCCGCCACCGAGGATCGATCGACGCCCCCAATTCCCCCCATCTCGCAACCACACAAGTGTCGTCAACAAATAGATAGCAATAGTGAATATCCGTGCGAGTTCTGGCGACATGAGAGTTCATTTCTGTTGCTATCGTTTTGTTCTTGAGATTTCCCCGTCACGGCCGAAATGGATCGGGTTCCGCCAAACAACAATCAGAAGTATGAGTAGACCCACCACCTCAAGAACCCAAATTCTAGAAGCGAGCGGTATGGGCATCGCCAATCCAAGGAAATCTGCAGCGCGTACTAGGTAGTAACCGGCAAGGCTGGCAAGCCCGAGGAGGACGAGCGGATAACGACGGAAGAGGATTCGAAACTGCCAAATCAGCCAACCTGCACTCAAGAAACTGCCTCCCAGAATGGCTCCCACGAAAGCCATTTTGAGCGTCAACTTTATCTGCGCTAGATTGAAGACCAATGCCATGGATCTCAAGCTGCCGAGAACAAAGGTTTGTAAATCGGCAATCTTGTTGATTCCAAAGACAAACAATATTGAGGCCAGCAATAACCAGAACCACCCTTCGGAACGGAAATCGTACCGCAGATTAAAGTACCGCCAGCGACGTACAGATAGACCCGAGGCGAGCATATAGAGAAAAAAGATGCACCACTCTACCAAGATTTCGCTGCGCATCGATTCACAATCTGTCTAGTCGGGAACCACTGCAAGTCCCAATATCACCTGACGATTCTCCTGGAGCTCCAAAATCGTTCGGCGGGCCGTTTGCGTAAGTTCCCCTCTTTCAGGCGCAACAAACAGCGTGCCATCGCAGCGTGCAGCCAACATCTGGACGTCTGCGAGATGCTTAGCCGCCGGTCCGCTTAGCAACACCATCGAGTAAGCATTGCGGTAGGTCTCTAGCAATTGCCCCATCAATGGCGTTGCAAATGCTTCCACAGCAAGCTCCCCAGAACCAAGCAATACTCGATCAACGCCGTCGTCTCCATGCTCAATCAGAACATCCTCTGGAACTTTGGCACCACCAGAAAGAGCGACGGCAAGACCCATCTTCCCTCCACTAAGCGAGTGATCATCCTCACTATCGATTTCACCGGTAAGCTTTCCTGGGACACCGCCGTTCCCATGAGCACCTGCTGAAGATGCAGCGACCACAGTGCGTTTGGAATTGGCGGATACCTTCAGTCTTCTAATTGCCGAGCTAGGCACACGGTTGTCTTCAATAGACTCTAAATCGATCATCAAGACTTTTTCTTGCCGTGCAGCAAGGCACTGAGCGAGTGTCGTAGTAAGTTCTTTCGTCGAGACATTGTCCGCCAGACTACTGAATAGCACTACCGAACCACGGGCTTCACGAGCCATCTGCTGTATGCGCAGCGCAAGCAACCTAAGTTCGGGATCACCCACCTGTAGCGCCGCGTTGACAGAGGTTCGTGACATGATTTCATGGGTTGGAATTGTGGCTAACCCCAGTTCATTTCCAAGCCTTTGGGCGGCTGTCATGGGAGTATAAAGGAGATCTACTAATAGCACGGGCAAACCGAGCAATAAACCAGTCACACCAAAAGCCAATACGAATAACTTTTGGTGATTGCCGTCCGGTACAGCACGTTCAGCGGAGGCGGGTACCAATTGTTCGAACGCCGGAGTATCTAGCGTTTGCAAATCTTCGATCCACGCAATGGCAGAAGCGATCTGGTCTGCGTTTTGTTCGGCCCGGGTAATCAGAATGTTGAGCTCTTGGATTTCAGGTATGGTTTCAAAATCGAATTCATCGTTAATTTTAAGAAGTCCACGTTGCTGCGTGGCTTGAGCAAGTTTCCGCTTGGTCTCCTCGATCTTCTCAGGTAGCAACAGCAAACGATTCTTCAGGTTGTATTGATTTTCTACTAAGCGATCTAGGGCTTCTTCGTTATCCGCTGGTATGGTCAACTGAACTCTCGAAGCCACTTCAACGGATCGCAACCAATCCGTAAGCTGTTCACGGCTCTTAAGGCTATTTTTCGTAAGGGACCGCACAGCTTCGGCTTTTCGTTCCAAGTCGTTGGCCGGAGCCGACTTTGCGGTAAACTGCTGAGCCAACAGCTCGATTTGATGAAGGCATTCAGCTTTCAGTTCATCATGTGTTTTTGAAACAAGTGATTGCTCATCTTTTTCCAATATCTCTAACAATCGCTGCGAGTCTTTCAGTTCGGCCTCGAGAACCGACAATTCACTACGCTTAAGACGTACGATTTCCGTCAATTCTTCAAATTGCAATTGAGGATTGCCCTCCTCCAAAAGCTTAACCTTCAATTTTTTCAAACGTGCTACTTTAGCCTGACGTTGCTCGGAGGCTTCGGCTTCCGCTCTTTCAACCAAACTGCGAAAGTATCGTAACGAGTCAGACAACATTTTCACTCGTTGCTCTGTCGATGCACGGATGGCTCTGTCGATCAACTTATTGACGATTTCAGCGGCGGCCTCCGGCTGATCAGATGAAAATTTAACCGTGATTACTTTTGTGTTGTGGTCGAGTTCGTGCTCTAAATTCTTCCCTGGCGGGGCACCAATCAGAGAATCTGCTGCCCCAGGTTCCAACAAATACTTCACGAAGTCTTGAATACTTGGTGGTGTGTAAAATGCTTGGCCTGGAGGAAACGGCATTGACTTGGCCCCGACAAGTGAACTTGCCTTGAATTTGTAAGAACCATAGTCGATGGCCGTGAAATATCCAATTCCTCCCGCGAGTAGCGTAATCATGGAGTAGTACCACCATCGTTTCCGCAAGGCGTCAAGAAGCTTCTTCCGAGCCCTCTCTGCTTCTTCGTACTCTTGGGCAATTCCAATCGAATCCACTTCGCGGGAATCTAACCCAATAGTGCGCAGGCGGTGATCAACTAACATGTTCATCTTGCTTTGTTTTCCGATTCAACATGGCATTGCGGATGCATTCTTCCGAACGAATCAACGAGACACGTACACTAGTTTAACCACGGCGCTACAATTCTACGCTCTCTACTTAAAAAACTAAGATTCTTCCTCAAGCAGGTAATGCGGTTTTTGCCGACTACAGCAGATAGTCAGGCCTTCGATTCTGCTCGCGATGTTCTCTAATGAGCTCCATCCGCCCGAATAAGAGATGGGAATGTCTTAACAATAATGACAATGTCAGTCAGTGCCGAACGTTCGCGAATGTACTTTTTGTCCAACTCCAATTGTTCTTCAAATGGAACATTTCCACGCCCTGCAATCTGCCAATAACATGTCAGGCCCGGTTTCACCGTAAGTCGTACGTAATCGCCAGGTTGATACAATACGACTTCGCGGGCAAGCGAAGGACGAGGGCCAACGAGGCTCATCTGGCCATATAAAACGTTCAGCAATTGAGGAAATTCATCAATACTGTATTTTCGCAACAACCTTCCGTACCTGAGTATACGTGGATCTGATTTGGCTTTGAACGTTCGATGGTCGGTGTGTTGGTTCAGAGCAAGTACTTCGGTCAGCCGAGAATCCGCGTCCTTCACCATGGTGCGAATTTTTAACAACGTAAAGCGTTTCCCGTTTAGACCAACGCGTTCTTGTCGAAAAATCACCGGCCCCCCGTCCTCCAGCCATATCAAAAGCATGCCGACAAGCATGACGGGCCCTAGCACCAAAATCCCAATGAACGCCCCGAGAATGTCGAGAATCCTCTTTGTGCCTAGCAACCGTGAAGAGTCTCGTTTGGAGACCCTGGTTATCCACTTGGAATCAGGGGATTCGGCATACACCTTTTGTGACCAATGCTGCTTACAATTCTCATTGAAAATTGCCCAGACCGCTTCCTGAGTATTTCCTTTACCAAAGGAACTGTGCCCCAACGGGTCCGTATTTTCAGTCACAAACGTTGGCTCATCCGTCGATGGAAACGTAGTACTCATGTTGGCGCAGACGTTGGAAGTAAAATCGAGCTGAAAATCTTGTAGTTGGTTCTTTGGCGTTCGCTCGGCCCTGCGAATCTCGACCCGCGAACGAGAAAACGAGAATCAGCCTACCGAAGTATTCGCTGGCTATGCCGCGATAAAAAACGCGAACTTGGCAGGATAGTTTATCCGGATCATTCGGAAATGCGCTAGAAAACCGTAAATTTCTTTTCTGACGTTTCTAAGGGCAACCCCGGGGGGACTAGAAATCGGCTGTCTCGAAGATCTTGACGTTGACGCCAGCCGAATCGGGAACGATGAAATCCTTCTTTGAATTCCCCGCAGGTACCTCGAAAGGCTCTTTCACTGCGTTGAAGATTTGCTTCCCTTGAAAGAAATTGGGAATCTGCTTGCCATCGTATCCCTGAATTGTCACTTCATATTTGCCAGGCAATAATCCTGGAGAGGGGTCTTTCGTGGAGTCGTAAGCTCCGTCCTTGACGTTGAACATACGGATCTGCCCACCAGAAATATTGACGTCTGGGGTGAACATCACATTGCCGGCCGGAATCGGCTTCCCCTTGAACGTAACTGTGCCAGAAATTTGCGCCATAGGTGGTTTGCTGTCGCAGCCAGACACGAATAATGTCATACAACTCAACAGCAAACCAATAACAACGGAGCTTTTCATAATTTCGTTCAGAGAATTCAAGAGTTCAATTGGGATGGAGAAAGATCCAGTGAATGGAACTGTCTTGTTCTACAACTACTGTAACTACTGTTGATCCCAGTCATTTCCGTTCACGTTGCCGTCTCGAGGTGTAGCAACACGATCCAAGGTAATGGAGTTAATCGATGATGAAACTGTACGAACACTACCGTCCGCTAAACCTGCGGTCATGACTCCTGTGTGCATCGCCTGTAGACGTCGCCAGTCACACCCACCTTCTGGAATCGATCCACCCTGAATTCCACCTGGATTCGGTACTCCGTTGAACGGATTACGGAACACAACATTCGTTCGTGGACCAGGACCCGCGGTTAGATTCGCAGGATTTCTCAAGGAAGCATTGAAGACAGGCATATCCCACCAGGTGTATCCAGCATATACCTCGGTTGCTGTCCCGTTGGCCGCAGTCAAATCAGCAGCTTCAGGCGCACCGTCAACCCAATTGCTATGCGCCGCTCGACGTCCCCCGCGCGCCCAAATACTGAATGTAAACGATCCAGTCGAAAGATTCGGTGTCTGCCCAGCGACGGGATAGTTGTGTCCGTAACAGGCCGCTTGTCTTTCGCCGACCAAAATCGTGTTGCTCAATCCATCGGAGATGGTTCCAATCTTTCCAGCCAAACCGGTTGGGTGTCCGTTTGTGTATTGCGGAGCGCAAGCCTCTGCATTCAATGCGTAGGTCGTACCACCGTACGCGTTGCCGCCCACGCTAACACGCGTCGTATTGTTTGTCATCGCACGGCCCGTGAATGCTCCGCCAGAGAGCGTAATGTCATCTGGGCACGCAAAGGCTGGCACTCTTTGGGTTCGGACTTCAAAGCTGATACCATTCGCCAATTGGTAGATGTTGTTCTGCTCAATGTAAGGGAGCAACGCAAAGTGCCCAGACCCGAACATTGTCGGTCTCACACCTGTCGGGCCAGTCATTGCCCCGGTTGCTTGAACCCACGCAGGAAACGATTTGTACGCACTTTCAAAGTTGTGAGCTGCCAAAACAATCTGCTTCACGTTATTGCTGCATTGCATTCGACGAGCAGCCGCACGAGCGGATTGCACTGCCGGCAACAACAAACCAACCAAAATTCCAATGATTGCAATAACTACTAAGAGCTCGACTAGCGTGAATCCACGCTTCGCTCGACTACCAAATAAACTTCTCACGGTACATTCACCCAATCTTTTATGTCAAATATAACTATTAAGGCTACGCATGTGCCTCTATGGCCGCTATTGTGCTCGACCAATGCTCCAACATCAAGGGAGAAAATCCCCTCGTGATGCCGATGTCTGCATATTGCATGGACTTTTGTGCAAAAATTGATTGCATAACCGTGGGCCTTCCGGCCTTCAGGATGTCTTACGTGTCGCCTGCAGCTTCCGGACGTCGCGGATCATCGGGATCTCTCCGCTCACAGCGTGCTACTGCATCGGACTTGAGTTTTGCCTCGAAGTCGGCACGCCATTGACGCCGTCCTGCATCGAATGAATCTTTTCGTTTTTGGGATTCGTATTGTGCACGTGATCGATCGTTCAAATGCCGCTGTCCCTCTATGTCAGAATTTTGCAGACTGTTAGTCCAACCTCGAATCTGCCGCGAGATGGACTCGCAAATAGATTTGAAATTTGAGATTTCAGATTTCAAACGGGCGAAGCCCGACATCCTCTCCATAACGCACAGCATGCTTCGAACTTCACCTGCCGAGCCACGGGCAATATACAAAAAGCAAAGAAGCTCTTTGGTGGACCCCCGTTCAAATCCTTCTGATATATTGTTGGATCGCAGCTGCAGTCCCAACTCTCAAATTTTGTATCCCGAACTACATAAACTTGCTCCTTCCGAACGTCTGGTAACGTGCAAACTCAGTCCCGAACATCTCATGCCATTTTGGAGACAACCATGCGCTCAGTCGGA
>Ga0315899_10003098_pt1 | contig 18125 bp, 16 predicted proteins | sample LakEriMetagenome_2_FD_203518 | JGI IMG/M metagenome (GOLD analysis project Ga0315899, IMG submission 203518) | Freshwater fungal communities from buoy surface, Lake Erie, Ohio, United States - Buoy 4 MA112 | ecosystem: Environmental > Aquatic > Freshwater > Lake | place: USA: Lake Erie, Ohio... | reverse complement strand
TAAAACAAGGCAAATGGTATTCTTTTTTTGGGAAGATATGGTTAGATTTGTCATCCCTTGTAGAGGATTAAATTTGTTTAAAAGAAACGATCACGAATGAGTTCAATAGAAATTACGAAAGACACTTATCTTGAATGGTATGAGTCCATGCTCTTGATGCGCAAGTTTGAAGAAAAGGCCGGCCAACTTTACGGACAACAAAAGATCAGAGGCTTCTGCCACTTGTATATTGGCCAGGAAGCTGTCATGGCTGGTACAATGTCAGTTATCCGCCCCGAGGATTCTCTTATCACAGCTTATCGTGATCATGCACATGCACTTGCAAAAGGTATGAGTGCCAACGAGGTGATGGCTGAATTGTACGGTAAGGCTACTGGATGTTCCAAAGGTAAGGGAGGTTCTATGCACATGTTTAGCAAGGAAAAGAAGTTTTTCGGTGGTCATGGTATTGTTGGAGGTCAGATTCCACTGGGTGCCGGAATTGCATTTGCAGAACAATATAATGGAACTGATAATGTTTGTATTTGTTACATGGGAGATGGTGCTGTTCGTCAGGGCGCGCTTAATGAAACTTTCAACATGGCAATGCTTTGGAAGCTTCCTGTAATTTTTGTTTGTGAGAACAATGGTTATGCCATGGGTACCTCAGTTTCTAGAACAACAAATATGGTTGATATCTACAAAATAGGTTTAGGTTTTGATATGCCATGTGCACCAGTTGATGGAATGGATCCAGTTGCTGTGCATAATGCATTGGATGAAGCCGTCCAGAGAGCACGTCGTGGTGACGGGCCTACTTTTTTAGAGGCAAGAACCTACCGTTACAAAGGTCATTCTATGTCTGATCCGGCTAAATATCGCACTAAGGAAGAAGTTGAAGGTTACAAAGCCAAAGACCCAATAGAGGTAGTAAGGGCAACTATAGAAGAAAAGAAATATGCTGACGAAGCATGGTTTGATTCAATTAATGAGAAAATAAAAGCAATTGTTGACGAATCAGTCAAATTTTCTGAAGAATCACCATGGCCAGATGCGTCTGAATTATATACAGATGTTTACGTTCAAACTGATTACCCATACATCCGCGACTAAATTTAAATTCTAATATTCTAATCTGAAAATAAAATGGCTGAAGTAGTGAAAATGCCTAAAATGAGCGATACGATGACGGAGGGAGTTATCGCAAAATGGCATAAAAAAGTTGGTGATAAAGTTAGTTCAGGGGAATTGATTGCCGAAGTTGAGACAGATAAGGCTACCATGGACTTTGAATCTTTTCAGGATGGAACATTATTATATATAGGTGCAAAAGAAGGTGAATCGGCAGCAGTTGATGCGGTAATTGCTATTCTTGGAACAGCAGGAGAAGATTATCAGGCACTTTTGAATGATGCTGGAAATCAAAAGGAAGTTCCAGTAGCTGCTAAAGTTTCTGATTCGAAAGAAGTAGTTTTAACAGAACCTGTTAAAGAAAGTTTACCGATTCTTGCTCAAAAGGAGTCTGGTTCATCCATTGGTAGTGATGCAGATGCAGAAGCTATGGGTGTTACCATAATTCGGATGCCTTTATTAAGCGATACTATGACTGAAGGTGTGATAGCTGAATGGCATAAAAAAGTTGGTGATCAGGTTAAGAGTGATGACGCTTTAGCAGACGTTGAAACCGATAAAGCAACAATGGAAGTTACTGCTTATGCAGACGGAGTATTATTATATGTTGGCGTTGAAAAAGGACAAGCAGCTAAGGTAAATGATATCATTGCAATAGTAGGTAAAGAAGGTACTGATGTATCTGTTTTACTAAAATCAAGTTCTAAATCAGCTCTTGTTGAATCTAAGATTGAATCCCAACCTGATAAAGTTAAATCAGTACCAGAATCAAAAGCTGATATAGAGGTACAGCATACCGAGAGTGACTCAACCTCCCGTTTGAAAGCTTCACCTTTGGCGCGAAAAATAGCAAAAGATAAGGGAATTGATATTTCACAGGTTAAAGGTAGTGCTGAGGGTGGCAGAATTGTGAAAAAGGATATAGAAAGCTTTAATCCTGCAATAAAAACAGAGAGCCCTAAAGCAAGTCCTTTACCAGTAGCTCCAGCTGCAAGTCCAGTTGCTGAACCTGTCTCTGCAGTTATTCCTAAATTTATCGGGGAAGAGAAATATACTGAGAAGCCTGTATCTCAAATGCGTAAGGTAATTGCCAAACGTCTTTCTGAAAGTTTGTTCACCTCACCTCATTTCTATTTAACCATGTCAATTGATATGGATAGTGCAATGCAAGCCCGTGCTAAGATCAATGAATTTACATCTGTAAAGATCTCATTCAATGATTTGGTGCTCAAAGCGGTTGCTGTTGCTTTAAAACAGCATCCAAATGTTAATTCTTCCTGGTTAGGAGATAGAATTCGTTATAATGAGCATGTAAATATTGGTGTTGCAGTTGCAGTAGAAGATGGTTTATTGGTACCAGTTGTTCGCTTTGCAGATGGAAAATCACTTTCACATATTTCAGCAGAAGTGAAGGACTTTGCACAGCGTGCTAAATCTAAGAAATTACAACCATCAGACTGGGAAGGTTCAACTTTTACTATTTCTAACCTTGGAATGTTCGGCATAGATGAGTTTACTGCAATCATTAACCCGCCAGATGCATGTATCCTGGCTGTAGGTGGAATCCAGCAGGTTCCTGTAGTAAAAAATGGAGCAGTTGTTCCGGGTAATGTGATGAAAGTTACGTTAAGCTGTGACCATCGGGTTGTTGATGGCGCAACAGGTGCAGCATTTTTGCAAACATTAAAAGCATTGCTTGAAGAGCCTGTAAGATTGCTGGTGTAATTACGTTCCGGCGAAAGCCGGAATCAACGAAAGCTCAATCCATTTTTGCTCTTATCTGCATAGCCGAACACTTTTTTTAGAAGTGGACTATTCCGTAGTCCCGAATTTTCACGAAGTTTTAATTCCTCCTGAGCTATTTCCAGAAATAATCCTTCCATTGCTTTTTGTGTTGCATAATTAGCTAGGTCAGTAGTTACCTTACCAGCAAGTGGAATTTGATTGTAGGCCGTACTGAGTTCCGACCAATATTTTGTGACCTGGGTTTTATCCATTGAACCTTGAATAACCGGTTTGAATCTGGCTGCCAATGCAGAACTTGTAACACGCTGAAAATAACTTGTAGCAGCATTTTTCTGATCGCTCATCAAAATGTTTGAAGCATCCTGAACGCTCATTTCTTTTATTGCTGAGATAAAAAGTGGCTTGGCTTCTTTTACTGCAAGTTCTGCAGAACGGTTGATAGTAAGGATAAAATCATCACAGACTTTATTCATACCTATTCCCCGAAGTGCTTTTTCAACTTTCCTTGCTTCAGGAGGGAAAAGCAATTTTATTGCAGCGTTCCCTAGAAATCCATTTTCAACAGATAGGCGATCTGTACCAGCTGAAACCCCAATTTCAAGGGCTTCTTTTATTGCATCGCTAATTTCTAGCTGACTTGGACTTCCCGGTTTAACGCCATTGGCTGCCTCTTTTAAAACCTGTGGTAACTTAAGTTGAGCAAATAGAGATGCTGCGCTAAATATAAAAGCACAAAATAGTAGAAGTCTTAATTTCATAGTTGAATTTACCTAAATAAACGGATCTAATTGAAATTAATTATGCCCGATTTTGATTCTGTACACCATGTTTGGTGAATAGCTAATTTTATAGTTAATCTCCCATTGCTGTATGCATAGGCAAATACTTTCTGCAATAAAGTCTTCTTCTCGTCGGAAGATTAGAACGTTTTTTTATGTCTTACTAAGCTATTTCAATAAGCATGCTGTCAAGCGCTTCGCATGTCATATTTACCAGAAACGGAACTTGCTTTCTCTCTACTCAGATTATTGTTAGTAGCGTTAGGATCTTCCCTGTTGTTGATACAAACCTAGGTGATTAGATAAGTCTACCATTTGCGCTTAATGAATTGTTGGAGGCAGTTACTACTATGATTCTAAAATTTTGCTTGAGGCCTATGATGTAGAGGAGATCCGTCTAATAAAGAATGGACTTTCTTGGAAATCTGGGTATGGAAGTAAAATTGCCAACCATCAGACTGAAGTCCGGGTTTAATCGAATTATTGAATTAAAGTATACAGAAAACGATAAGTTTAGCATCTGATATTAACTTTGTACTTTACTAGAAATTTAACAAATGAAAAGATTGATCTTCCTGGTTTTTTTAGCGTTTATCTATTCTTCCTGTAATGAGTCTAAGCCTCAAGAAATTGTGGATAAAAGTATTGCATTTTACAAAATGGATAAACTAAAAAACGCGACTCTGGAGTTTAGGTTCAGAACGTCAACGTTTAAAATTATGCATGATGGTGGCAAGTATAAATATGAACGTTTTTTCACTGATTCTACAGGAAATATTCATGATATTCTGAGCAATGATGGTTTTAAGCGGACTTTGAATGGTAAAGAATTGAATCTTGATCAGCTGGATTCAGATAAGTTTAGGCAGTCACTTAATGCTGTTGTCTATTTTTTATACCTACCCTTAAAGTTGAATGATCCGTCTGTAGTAAAAAAATATTTAGGCGAAATCCAAATCAGGGATAAACGATATCATAAAATTGAGATTTCTTTTGAAGATTCAAAGGAAGCCGGTGATCATAGTGATGTGTATTATTATTGGTTCGACACAGAAGATTACAGTATGGATCATTTTGCCTATAGTTCTGGAGGTAATCGCTTCAGGGAAGTACTCAGATCTCAGGAAGCAGGTGGTGTTATTTTTCAGGATTATATTAATTATCAAATGCCACTTGATGACTCAACAACCACAGTGGATAAGTATGATAGCCTATATGAGGCGGGCAGACTTAGGGTTTTATCCCAAATAGAACTACGAGATATTATTCTGAAATAAGCTTCTTATCGTGTTGATCAGAGAAATAAACTCAAAATAAAATAAAGGGTTGCTGCAAGCACAGCAGATACTGGGATAGTGAGTATCCATGCCCACAATAGGCTGATTGTTACTCCCCAACGCACCGCAGATACACGCTTGCTTAATCCAACGCCTATAATTGCGCCGGTAATTGTGTGGGTTGTTGATACAGGTATTTTGAAATGTTCGGTTAGAAACAAAGTAATGGCCCCTGCAGTTTCTGCCGCTACACCCTCTAAAGGAGTAACTTTAGTAATTTTAGTTCCCATGGTTTTTACAATTTTCCATCCACCGCTCATAGTTCCTGCAGCAATTGATGTATAACATGCTAATGGAATCCATTCTGGAATGTGATTGATTTTTACTTTACCATTAAGCACAGTGTAGTCAACATGCAGCCATGCCGACATGGTATCAACACTTAAGTTAGCATCTTTCAGATATACAATGATTGCCGCTGCAATGATACCCATTACTTTCTGTGCATCATTTCCACCATGGCCAAGACTGAATAATGCTGAAGATAACAACTGTAGTTTTTTGAACCACCATTCAGCTTTGGAGGGATTAGCATATCGGCAAATATTGATAATGATGACCGTAATAAAATAGGCCATAATCATTCCAATAATTGGGGCAAGTACTATGAAGGATGCAACTTTACCAATAACACTTAGGTTAACAACATTTAAACCGCCATGTGCCACTGCTGCACCGGCAAATCCGCCAATCAATGTATGTGATGAACTGGATGGAATACCAAACCACCAGGTCAATAAGTTCCAGCAGATTGCGGCCAAAACTCCTGCGAGAATGACTACAAGATTTATATTCATGGTATCTGCGGTTTTTGCAACTGTGTCTGCCACATTTAAATGAAAAATCCAGTAAGCAAGAAAATTGAAAAATGCAGCCCACAGTACAGCCTGAAAGGGTGTAAGAACTTTTGTTGAAACAACAGTTGCAATTGAATTCGCAGCATCGTGAAAACCATTGATGTAATCGAATACCAATGCTAGAATAATGATTACAATTAATAGTGTAAAACCCATATAGCTGGTGTAATATCTTTAATGAGGTAATTATGCGTTTTTCACCAGAATAGATTCAAGTACGTTCGCTGCATCTTCACACATATCCGTAGCAGTCTCTAAGCCAGCGAGTACTTCCTTGTATTTGATCAGGTTTACTGCATCTTTTTCATTATCGAAAAGTTCACCCACTGCTTTATCAAAGATATAATCCGCCTGATTTTCAATACTATTTATGCGTACGCAACAGTCTGCGATTAAACGGATATTTTTCAAATCCCTTAATTCATGGATTGCTTTATGAAGATCCTGACATGCCTGTAAGATCAGGTTGGCTAGGTCTTTAATTGGTGGAGTAATAATTGTAACATTATACAGATCCATACGACTTGCTGAGCCATGTATGTAGTCGGCAATATCGTCTATAGCACTTGCAAGTCTGTGAATATCTTCACGGTCAAATGGAGTAATAAAGTTCTTACTTAGCTCCAGATGAATCTGATGGGTAATCTCATCACCGGCATGTTCCAGATCTTCAATATCTTTAAACAGCTTCTTGCGTAAAGTAAGATCTTCAGTATTAACCGCTTCTACAAGTTTCTCGCCTAAGAGAATCAGGTTTGCACTATCTTTTTCGAAAAGGGGAAAAAATTTTTTGTCTTTTGGAATAAAGTACTGGAAAATACTGTTCAGTGACATCTGTTTTAGTTTTAGGATTAAACAAAGCTACAATCTATATGTTAACTTAATGTTAATTGGCAAAATCGACTTATTTTTCCCGCTGGAGCGTGAATCCAAAGGTTGAGCCAATATTCTCAGTACTTCTTACAGTAATGGTTTGCTCATGCGCTTCAATAATATGTTTTACAATTGCAAGCCCTAAGCCAGAACCTCCAATTTGACGAGATCTGCTTTTGTCTGTCCGGTAAAATCGCTCAAATAGCCTTGGGAGATATTTTTCTTCAATTCCAATTCCATCATCTGTGATTTCCACCAGTATCTGATCATGCAGCTCAAAAGTTTTAATGGAGGTATTTCCATTGCTATTGCCATACTTAAAAGAATTATCAATGAGGTTTACGAAAACCTGTCTGATTTTCTCGCGGTCGGCAATTACCCAAGTCGGACTATGGTATTTTTCTTTGAAATGAAGAGTAATATTATATTTTTTTGCTTTTAATTCAAGTGAATCAATTACCTCATTGATCAGATCGACCAAATTGAAACGATCATAATGAACAGGTATTTCACCACTTTCAAGTTTTGAAATGGCATCCAGATCTTTGATAAAAAATGCGAGTCTATCTACATTTCTGGAAGCTTTTTCCAGAAATTGTCTGGTCATTTCTGGATCATCAATATCACCTTCCTGTAAAGCTTCAATATAACCTTGAATTGCAAAAAGCGGGGTTTTTAATTCATGAGAAATATTCGAGAGGAATTCTCTTCTGAACTTTTCCTGATCTTTTAGCTGATCAATCTCTGATTTTTTATCTCTTGCCCATTCCTTGACTTCAAGTTCAACATCATTAATCGGATCGGCACTAACATATTCGCCCAATGCGTCTTTTAGATCTTTACCTAGCTTCAGGTTATGAATAAGCTTGTAAATAAGTTTGATTTTACTGTAAACAAATCTCTCAATCAGGTAATAGAAAACCAAATAACTGGTTAAGAGGGATACAAAAAAGGTAACAAAGAAATCAAAAAGGTTTTTCTGAAAATAGAAGTTAATGATCGCCAGAGATAAAGCAACAGCTAACGCGTTTATAAATACAAGGACCCACAATTTCATGATGCAAGTTAATATTTTAACGTTTCGCCATGTGTTTTTTTAACCAACATTTGTGTAATGCTAGGAAATTTATCCAAAGTGGATACAGTAAGATCTGAAATTATAGTATTTCCAAATAACTTTTGAATCATACGGCCACTGTTAAGTCTCACTTGAAATTCTTTTTCCCATTTAAGTCGATAATCATTTTCAAGTGCAATTCGGTTTAATACCGAACCCTTTTTTGCAAAGCGTATGATGCTCTCAGTAAGTATTTTGGCCGAATGTATAGCGATTGCCATACCATTTCCGCACAGGGGTGTTATCATTCCCGCTGCATCACCACAAAACAACAAATGATTTTCTACGAGGGTTTTCTTTTCAAAGGAGATTTCATTGATTACTTCAGGAGTTTTGAACAAAAATTCTGAATTTTTATACAAGCTTTTCAAGTGCGGATTTTTAAACAAAACCTCTTCTTCCATTTCAGCAATGCCTGAATATCTTTTAAGATTTGATGTTTCGGAAAGATAACACAAGCAAAATCGATCTTCTTCTATCTTACTTACGCCACAATATCCGCCCTGAAAATTATCAAGACGAATCAGATTCTCAGGGAACTCGGTTTTGATGTGGTACTTTACACCCAGATAAGGACTTCTTTGGTAAAAGAAGCTGCGGTTCAGTTTTTGGTCCAGATTAGATCTTTTACCATGTGCAGCAATTGCGATTGCCGATTCATAAACTATATTTCCCGGAGTAGTGACCTTGAATTTATCTTCTTCAAAAGTAATGTTATCTACACGTTCGAAAATAAATTGTACACCAAGTCTTGTAGCTTCTTCATACATTAAATGGTCAAGCTTAAATCGGCTTAAGCCAAATCCTCCCATTTTTAAATCTGCATAGATTATTTTACCGGAAACAGAAGTAACGGCCAGGCGGTTTATCCTGGAATATCCTGATTCTGAGATTCCGATGTTTAGGTATTCTAAGAAGGGAAGTACTTCATTCGAAATATATTCTCCGCAGACTCGGTGGAATGGGTATTTTTTTCTCTCGATTACGCTAACCTGATATCCATTCTTTTGAAGAAGAATCGCGTTTGTTAATCCTGCCAGACCACCACCGATTATCAATACGTCAATCATACTCAATTTTTAATCAGATTCTTTTCTTCCTTGGTTGGAATAACTATTTGCCATCGGAAAGCCCACATCCATTTGATGGAGAAATTATTATATCCTCCTTGTTTTAATAGCTTCTCAAGCTCTGTTCGTTTAAAGCTTCGGAGTACTGAAAGTTTGGAATCGTTTTTGACCATCTTAGATTTGGAAAAAACGGAGGTTAAAACTCCTATAGAATGATAGGCAAACCAATGACGGTGTAAATCATTGATCACCACATAATCAGCAGCACAATCAGACATCTTTTGAATGAGCCGAATCCAGTTTTTATCAGAAAAGTGATGGGTAAACAGACTCGAAATCACGATATTAAATTGATTGCTGATCAGTTCGTCACTCATAACATCAGCCAGAATAAAAGAAATTTCAGGGAAATCTCTGGATTTATCTCTTGCATATTGAATGGCTGAAGCAGTAGCATCAACTCCAATTAATTGAAGCTTAATATTTTTTTTTCGAGCCCATTTAGCAATTATTCTCAAAGAATCTCCGCCACCACAACCCCAGTCACTGATGACCACCCCATCCTTAATTCCCATTCTATGGAATGCATTAAAAAACACTTGGTAACCGCCCAATAGTTTGTTTACAACTTCAAGCTCATCCATGATCGGATGGATTACTTCACTACCCAATGAGAAATCGTCCATCATTTCTTCCTCAACACTGCGGCAACTAAAATCAGGCATTTCCATTTCTTTTTAATATCATCGATTCAACGGTTAAACCTGGACCAAAAGCAAAACCCAAAATATTTTCATTGTCAACTCCTGCAGGATCGTCCATCAGTTTTTTTAGAACAAATAATATCGTTGCGGAAGACATATTGCCATAATCCTTTAAGATATCATAACCAAACCGATTTTCTACAGTTGAGAAACCAAGGGCATTTTCAGCAGCCTCAAGAATTTTTCTACCCCCGGGGTGGACTACAAAACGACTGATTTCATGGAACTGCAGGTTTGCTTTGTCTAGTAATTTATTCGAAATAGATTGAATGTGTTTAAAAATCAGCTTTGAAACCTTTGAACTCAGCTTCATTTCAAATCCCGCATCCCCTACATCCCATCCCATCTCGTTTTTAGCTTCACTTAGAAATTCGGAATAAAAAGTGTCGAGCAGTAATGTTTTTTTTGAGGGATCAATTGATGAGTTATTTTCTATCAGAACTGCGGCAGCACCATCTGAGAAAAGTGAATTGGCAACCCAATTGTCTAATGTGTTTTCCTTTTGAAAATGAAGTGTGCAGAGCTCTACTGAAACAATCAGAACTTTTGCTTTTGGATCAGAACGACAAATATAGTCGGAAACTTTAAGGGCATTAATTGAACCATAACACCCCATAAAATTAATACACGTTCTTTCAATATTTCGGTTTAAACCCAATTTTTCGACCAGTTCAATATCTATTCCTGGAGCATGCATACCCGTGCAGCTAACTGTTATCAAGTGGGTAATTGAAGAAAGGTGAATTTCAGAATGCTGCGTAAAGCAAATTTTTACCGCTTCTAATGCCAGATCTGAAGCAGTATCCTTGTATAAATTTAAGCGTTCCTTTGTTCCTGGAAAAGGTTCTAAATCTTCATTTTTGCCAAAAAATGTATGATTTTTACTTTCAGTTTCTCCGAAATCCGGAATGACAGAATACCGATATTCAATACCCGAATGATCATAAATTTGCTTTAGCCTTGAAGCTCTGGTATCCTTTAATTTGAATGCCTTGAGCATGAATTGAAAAATATCATTCTGTGGAATCCGGTATTTTGGGTTGGCGGTACCAATCGCGCTGATGCAACTGCTCATAATTTAGTAAATTACTAAATATTTATGTTTTTGGTTTTATTAATCAATATATAAGCCATAATTTGAGAATGCGATTTAATAATTCAAAACTTAGATTTAATTTAGCTTAAAGCATGAAAATTATTTATTAAATGACTCATTTAAAAGCTTTTTTACCAAGTTTTTCTACTTTATTACATTTACGTTTTTTCTTTTCAGTATTTCTGCTGCCCGTATATTTCTTTGCTCTTTCACAAGTTCCAGAAATCAATTGGAATAGCGCAATTTTAACTTTTATAATTTGGCATTTGCTGGTTTATCCTGCAAGCAATGGCTATAATAGTTTTTTTGATAAAGACGAAGGAAGTATTGCGCTGATAGAAAAACCTCCTCCTGTTGATAAGAGTTTGTATTATTTTTCCCTGACTTTTGATTTAATTGCCTTGATTCTTACACTTTATGTCGGCTGGGTATTATTCTTTGCAGTCCTTATTTACGGGGCCTTTTCTAAGATGTACAGCCATCCTTCGATTAGGTTAAAGAAATATCCTTTTATTAGTTTTTTTATTGTTTTTCTTTTTCAGGGGGCTTTTGTCTATTGGAGTACGTATGTTTCAGTTTCGGGAATGAATACAATGTATGGTTGGAATTTGAATTTTATCATTGCCGGACTGATCTGCTCTTTTCTGATTGGTGCAACCTATCCCCTAACTCAGGTTTATCAGCATGAAGAAGATTCAAAAAGAGGCGACAAAACACTAAGTCTCATTTTAGGTATCCGTGGTTCGTTTTACTTTTCAGCCGTATTGTTTTTACTTTCCGGAATTCTCCTTTTTGCATATTGGTACAGATTGGACTTAATGAATAATTTCTGGCTGTTTTTAATTATATCCGGACCGGTATTTATATTGTTTATTAGTTGGTTCGTAGAAGTTTATAAAAATCCGGATAATGCAAATTTTAAGAGAATGTCACGAATGACCCTTTTAAGTGGTTTATTGATGTTGATTTATTTTGGGGTATTAAATATTATTTAATCTGAGTTTAGATATAAGCAGGGTAAAATAACACAGGAATTATAAGCTCTTGGTTAACAATAGTTTGTTTGTTGAAATCAATACCTGTGTTTTATAGGTCAGTTCAGCCCTTTCCTCCGGAGTATTTCCGGCAAGAAATCATCTCTATGTCAAATTACGAATGGCCTGAAGATACCTCCTCCGGCAAGGTTTATTTTACCCTGGGTTGTATTTCATAGGGACGGGCAGCCCGGCAAAAGGACTATTGCACTTGTAATTAAACCCGGGTGGCAGACCTAGCTTTTTGCCCAGTCAAAATTTCATCTCAAAAAGCAATTTATGGGCAAAAACTAGGGCAGAACACGGGGCTAGCTGGACCGAAGAGGCACAGACCCTGCTTTCTAAAAAAGATAAAATTATTCAATCTAAAACCGCACGGGAGGCTTTTATGTTGATCTCAGGAAATTTAGCAATAAACTGGAATCAGAAATTATTAGGTGTTTGAATCGAAAATCTCCTATTTTCCATTCCATTCCTTGTAAAACTGAGCGAGATACTGTTCCATAAAGACATGTCTTTCAGCTGCTATTCTTTTTCCGGTTTCGGTATTCATTTTATCTTTTAACAAGAGCAGCTTTTCATAAAAATGATTGATAGTTGGAGCAGTTGAATTTTTATATTCTTCTTTACTCATATTTAGGGATGGCAGAATCCCGGGGTTATATAATTCACGATTTTTGAATCCTCCGTAAGTAAATGCTCTGGCAATTCCGATGGCACCGATTGCATCTAGCCTATCGGCATCCTGAACAATGTCGAGCTCCCTGGAATGGAATTCTTTATTTCCTAAACTAGCCTTAAATGACATATTACGTATAATCTGCTGAACATTTAAGATCAAATCTTGAGGTAACTGTTGTGAAGAAAGAAAATCGCCTGCTATTTTAGGTCCAATCTCCTCGTCGCCATTATGGAATTTACTGTCGGCAATATCATGTAATAATGCAGCTAGTTCAACAATGAGTTGTTCGGCTGTTTCTGTTTTTATGATTTGAAGTGCATTATTCCACACCCGCTGAATATGCCACCAATCATGGCCGCTTTCGGCCCCTTCCAAAGTATGCTTAACAAACTTTACTGTTTCAGCGATGAGCTGATCATGATTCAAGTTTGGGTTCTCTTTTACTGCCTTCATATAATTCGTATTCCAATAGCCTGCAATCAAGTTTACCATTGTAAAATTCGATTCTCCTTGAAGCCCGAAGTCCTATTTTTTTGGCCAGATCAGGATTCCCGGTGAAAATATATCCTTTGTATCCCTTACAACTCTGTTTCATAAAGTCGCCAATCCGTTTATACGTAGCTTCGAGCTTAGTATGAACACCAAGACGCTCACCATATTCGGGGTTAAACAATACTATTCCAGGAGCTTCTGGTACTTTTGTGTCTGCAAAATCGCAAACTTCAAAATCAATCAGATGATCAACTCCGGCAGTTTTTGCATTTTTTATTGAAATGTCAATCGCGTCTTCAGAATGGTCGGTAGCTACAATTCTGAAATCAATCTCTTTTTTTGCCTTCTCTTTTAACTTTCGTCTTTCTTCGAAGAAAACCTGCTCATCATATCCAATGATATGCATAAAACTATAATTCATTCGAAACATTCCGGGTGTTTTATCAGTTGCCAGCAAGGCTGCTTCTATTGCCAGAGTTCCTGAACCGCACATTGGTACAACAAATGGACTTTTTTTATCCCAGCCGGTAGCCATAATGGTTCCTGCAGCGAGCGCTTCCAGCATAGGGGCTTTACCGGGAATTTTACGGTAACCATGTTTTGCTAGCGTTTCACCTGAAGTGTCAATAAAGATCTCTGCATCATTTTCTTTCCAGTACAGGTGAATAACTGCTTTATTTGCGTCGGATCCTGTATTTGGTCTGATTTCTTTTTTCTCTTTGATGCGGTCTACGATGGCATCCTTCACTTTCAGATTTGCGAACAGTGGCGTAGTGATGGTTTCATTATCGACCGTTGAACTTACAGAGAAATAGCCTGTAAAATCAATCAGCTCTTCCCATGAGATCTCCAGTAATTCTTTATAAAGCCTTGCCGGATTTTCAGCGGTAAATGTTTTAATGGAGTACAAAACCTGACTGGCACAGCGTAGATTCAGATTCAGTGGAATACAATCGTTTATTGTTCCTTCCAGCTCCAAACCGGTGCTGAATGCTCTCTTGATCACATAACCCAATGCCTCCACTTCCTGACGAAGGTATGGTGCCAGGCGATTGTTACAGGTTATGATGATCTTACTCTTAGTGTGGAAAACTTGCATAATAAAATACGAAGTTAACAATTAAAAACTGCCTTAATTTTATACTTTTACAATTCGTATAAGTCTATTGGTTTTTTAAAAATCAGGCCGCCTTATTACGATTTAAAACCAGCATATATCTATAACTTTATTAGCATGGACATAAAAGGCAAAGTACATGAAATTTACCCGGTGGTGACCGTGAGTGAAAAATTCAAAAAACGAGAGTTAGTAATTGAATACGCAGAAAATCCGTCTTACCCGGAGCTTGTAAAATTTGAGGCAGTTCAGGACAAAGTGAATCTGTTCGATACTATCAAAGTAGGCGATCAGGTAGAATTGTTTTTTAACCTTCGCGGACGAGCTTGGGTAGACAAGATGGGTAAAACCTCTTATTTTAATACATTGGTGGTATGGAGAATAAATCCAATTACTTCTGGAGGCTCTTCACCTGCTCCTGAATTTGCAGCTCCGGCTGATATCAGTCCGGCACCTGAAGATGATGATTTGCCATTCTAGTAGTTTTAGTCTTAACTATTACAACATCAAAAAGCCCCATACCGCATTGCGGATGGGGCTTTTTGATGCTTAATCATTTGATTATTCTTTAATCAACTGTTTAATAAACCAAACTTTGTTTTGTTCAACAGTAACATAATAAACTCCATTTTCAACCAGGCTGATCTGCTTCATGTAGGATCCATTAAAATTGGTGATCTCATCCGTAAATACCGGCTTCAGATCAGTATTCAGGATTTTTAGTTTTATTGATCCTTTGCTCTCTAAATTGAAGGAGATTCCAACTTTGCCATTTGAAAAATTCGGAAACAGGGTCAGGTCCTTGATATCCAGTAGATTTCCGTTATTTTCAATACCTGAAATCGTTTTCACCTGACTTTTTTCTGCATCGCTTAGGCGAATATTCATCCTGCTGGATATTCCATTTTTGTCGGTGGAATTAAAATTAAAAGTAGAAGAATTATTCCGGTTCCTCATCCCCGGCAATTCGCCTCTTTCAAAGTCAAAAACCATGGGTGGAGCAGGATTCATTGGTGCTCTAGGCATTCGAGGCATATGGGGTGCTACAGGTGCCATATCCATGTGCATGGTGATAATGCGTTTTTTGAGGTTACTATCCAAACCATCTATTTTAAACCCGAATTCTTTCATGATGGTATCAGTATTAAGGTCAAAAGACATACTACTGTCTCCATTAAACTTGAAAACATGTAATCTTCCAGGCATTTTACGGCTGAGATCAAAATCAAGCTCTTTCATGTCATCATCTTCCCAATGAAGGATGTGCGGGGTATCGCCTCCACGGCTTATTATGATCTCATTATTTTCACCTTCCTCTGGTTTAATGATTACTCTTTTATCAATGGTTTTACCTTTGATTCTGCCTTCCATATCTCTAAACACCTGCCTTAAACGGATGCGTTCCTCCTGATCTACTTCGCTTAATTTTTTCCCATTAATTGTTGTGTCACCATTTTTAATAATGATACTTTGACTAATTTTTCTATCAACCTGCGCGCTTGCAACAGATGCTGAACTTATAACAATAAGTGTAATGAAAGCGATTAGTATCAGGAGTGGATTGAGAATGAATTTTTTCATAATATCTTTTTTAATTTATGTAGTAAGGCTTTATGCAAATTGTGCGAAGCCAATGATTGAGTATTTTTTAAAATTTTGAATGATTGGAATTTTATTGACTTTCAAATTTTTGACGAAACAAATGTAGCCGGTTGAAGAATGTAAATTGTTAAGACTTTGTTAAAAAATGTTAAAACTACATTGACAAAGAGAGCGTTGTGTATTTTTGTTTGGGATGAAAAGCAAAAGCATCGGATTGATAATAGGCTTAATGGCAACTGCTTTAATAGGGGTAATGGGAATGCAATGGTATTTTTTCAGACAATCCTACCAGCTTCAATCTCGCTTGTTTGACCAATCAGTACATGAAGTATTGAATAATGTTGTCGAACGCCTCGCTAAAAAAGATGCTAATAATTTTTTGGAGAAGAAGGCAGAATTTATCAGACTTCCTGAACCGGCAACAATCAAGAGTACTCCGTTTTTTGTTGCTGCACCCAAAAATCCTGGCAGGAATAATCCTAAAGGTCCGAGAATGTCTGATGAGAATTATTTTTTGGTTCAGCAAAGAAAAGCTGACAGTGTATTCATGATCAGGGATAGTTTACTAAGGGCAAGATATCCAAATGTGGTATCATTTAATGATGTGGTAACCGCTTCTGAACTAAAGAATTCTGAATACAACTTGCGCGTAGATGTTTTTCAGGTTGAAGATGCTTTTGGTCAGATTCATGAACAAACACGTAAGACAATTTCCAAAGCCCCTAAAGCTTACCCTCAAATAAATACGTTATTATCAGGATCTGTTCCCGGACAATTACCTGATTCTGTAACCCAATATATTGTTTTTGACCCTGTTGAAGGGGCTTTTTTACGTACCATACCCCGGCCAAGATTAAGAAATTTGAAACGCCCGCCAGAAGATCCGGATTCCGATCAGGTAGCAAGGGTACAAAAGGTAAAACAATATTTTGCTGAAGAGAAGCAAAATAAGGAGGATGTATTCAAGGATCTTTATCAGGAATACAGGGAGGTTAATGTTCCCCTGAATAAGCGTGTCCACCCACAAACACTCGATTCCATGCTTAGAGCCGAATTGCGTAATCTTTCCATTTTGAGTAATTATGAATATAAGGTTACCTCTGCAAAGAGAGACTCCTTAATATTTATAAGAGCCTCCAATCAAACCAAATTTCTACCTTATAATAGCTATGAAACCCCATTATTTCCGAAAGACATGATCAGGGATTCAGGGATACTGACCATTACTTTTCCAGATAAAAACACAATTATTCTTTCGAATATGACAGCCATGATGGGCTTATCGGGTGGTCTACTTCTAATTCTGATCTTCAGCTTTGGCTTTACAATTCATTCTATTCTGATGCAAAAAAAGATTTCAGAAATGAAAACTGATTTTATTAATAATATGACACATGAGTTTAAAACTCCTGTTGCTACCATTATGATTGCAAGTGAAGCTCTTAAGGATCCTGAGCTTACAACTGATAAAACCCGCATTGATCGACTGGCTAACATTATTTATGATGAGAATGTTCGGCTTGGGAGTCATATTGAACGGGTGCTTAATATTGCTAAAATTGATAAAGGCGATCTTAAGTTAGAAAACAAGGATGTTGATATGAACGATCTTCTTACTGACATTGTCGACAGTATGTCTTTACAGCTTCAGAAGAGAAATGCTAGTGTTGAGCTTGAGCTTAAAGCAGAGCAATCGATTGTTATCGGAGATGAACTTCACCTGTCAAATGTGTTATTTAACCTGATTGATAATGCTAATAAATACAGTCCTGAAAATCCCTGGATAAAGATCAGTACATTCACTGCGGGTAAAAACTTGATTATTCTGGTTTCGGATAAAGGAATTGGAATGAATAGGGATCAGTTATCAAAAATATTTGATCAGTTCTATAGAATTCCTACAGGGAATAGGCATGATGTGAAAGGTTTTGGATTAGGTTTAAGTTATGTAAGTAACATTGTTAAGCGTTTAAACGGAACAATTCGGGTGAAGAGTGAAAAGGATGTTGGATCAGAGTTTGAGATAAGTCTTCCGTTAAAACACATTGCCTGATGGGTACTGGTTTAATTAAATGGCATTTTACCTTTGGGAATCCCTGATATGAAAAAAATTTTACTAGCAGAAGATGATCCGAATCTGGGTATGCTGTTACAGGATTATTTGCAATTAAAAGGAAAATTTGAAGTTGTACTCTGTCAGGATGGTGAAGAGGCTCTAAAAACATTCAATAACCAACATTTTGACATGTGTATATTTGATGTGATGATGCCCAAAAAGGATGGTTTTACTTTGGGTAAAGATATTCGTCGTATCAACTCCAAGATTCCTATTATTTATGCTACGGCCAAGACCATGATCGAAGATAAAGCTGAAGCATATAATTTAGGTGGGGATGATTATATCACAAAACCATTCCGTATCGAGGAGTTGCTTTTAAGGATCAATGCT
>Ga0315899_10003097_pt1 | contig 18128 bp, 15 predicted proteins | sample LakEriMetagenome_2_FD_203518 | JGI IMG/M metagenome (GOLD analysis project Ga0315899, IMG submission 203518) | Freshwater fungal communities from buoy surface, Lake Erie, Ohio, United States - Buoy 4 MA112 | ecosystem: Environmental > Aquatic > Freshwater > Lake | place: USA: Lake Erie, Ohio... | reverse complement strand
GCAGAAGACAACCTGTGCCGGGAAGGGATACATCGCCACCAGGCGCGCGCCGAAGCGTTCCAGATCCCGATTGGCAACTGGTAACACCGCTTCCGCAATGCGACGCGCGTCGTTGATGTCTGGCGCCAGCCCCGCCAAATCAATGCCATCCAAAATGGGAACATCGCCGGACAGGGTCGTCAGCGTGCCAGCGCCGATTTCCACCTGGCCAGAACGTACCAGGCGGACGATTTCATTGCCGGCCAGATTGCGTTCTGCATGGGTTGAAAGCTGAACCTGCACGCGCCCATTGCTGCGTGCTGCGGTGCCATCGCGCAGCACCGGAATATCCACGCGGGTGTATTGCGGCTGGGTTGGCAGCGGCTGGGTTACCGCAGAAATGCGGATGGGCGCACCCGCCGGCAAAGTCGGCAATTGCGCTGCAGCGGAAAAGACAATGCCAGTCGCCAGCGCGGCACCGGCCAGGAGATGTTTCAGCATCATGAAGTCCTCCGAGGTCTGGTTATTTCAAGTAGTGCATCATGGGGGCGCCTCGGCGTCGAGGGGCTTTGACGCCCAATCGCAGTAAATTCCGCTAACCTGCCGCAGTTGTGGGCAGACGCGCCGATAATTTGCCTATTAGGCTACCCCCATGCTTACTCACTTCGCCGGATGCACCGCCATCCAATGGCGGGCGATATCCACGCGACGCGTGATCCACACACCGCGCTTTTCCGACATGTAATCCAGCAGCCTTTGCAGCGCGACCGCGCGCGCGGGATGGCCGATCAGGCGCATATGCAGCCCAACCGACATCATCTTGGGTTGACCCTTGCGCCCTTCTTCGTAAAGCATGTCGAAGGCGTCGCGGATATAGGAAAACCACTGATCGGATGTGCCGATCCAGCCGGCATATTTTCCATCATTATTCGTCAGCGAATACGGCACTACCAGATGCGGCTTGTCGTTCACGCGTGTCCAGATTGGCAATTCATCGCCGTAATAGTCACTGTCGTACAGAAATCCACCTTCTTCCACGACCAGCCGGCGCGTATTCACGGAAGGTCCATAGCGGCAATACCAGCCATCCGGCCGATGCCCGACGGTTTTTTGCTGGCTGTCGATCGCTTTGCGGATGTGATCGCGTTCTTCTTCTTCTGATAGCTCGAAATGCTTTACCCAGCGCCAGCCATGGGAACAGACATCATAGCCTGCGGCCTTGATGGCAGCGGCGGCTTCCGGATTGCGTTCCAGCGCCAGCGCGCAGCCAAAAATCGTCACCGGCAGATTGCGTTCCTGGAATAGGCGATGCAGGCGCCAAAAACCAACCCTGCTGCCATATTCAAACATACCCTCGGCGGCCAAATCGCGGCCGGATTTCACCTGATTAAGGCCATGCGCTTCGGTCAGGCCATTTTCCGTGAAGCCATCGCCGAGTTCAAAGGATGGCTCACTGCCTTCCTCATAATTGATCACGAAATTGACGGCGATTTTCGCGCCACCTGGCCATTGCGGGTCCGGCGGATTGGCGCCGTAGCCGATAAAATCTCGCGCGACTTGATAGGTCATGGCGTCAATTCCTTTCAGGTAGGGGCGGCGTTCTGTAAGGCACGCCAAATTTTTTCAGGTGTTGCAGGCATATCAGGCGGTATCGCGCCACGCTGCGCAAGTGCATCGGCAATGGCGTTCATCACTGTTTGTGGCGCGGCAATGGCGCCCGCCTGGCCAGAACCTTTCACACCAAGCGGATTGGCGGCGGTTGGTGTGCCTTCCAATATTACTTCAATTGCCGGCACATCATCGGCGCGCGGCAGCGCGTAATCCATCAGGGAGCCTGTCAGCAATTGGCCTGACTCACGATCATAAATGATGTCTTCCAGCATGGCCTGACCAATGCCCTGCACCAGCCCTCCCTGCACCTGGCCTTGCGTCAGGCGTGGGTTCACCAAGCGTCCGTAATCATCAACCGCGACATAGCGCATCAGGCGCGCATGGCCGGTTTCAGGGTCAACCTCCACCTCCGCCGCCTGGCATCCATTGGGGAAAGTCACAAGGTCGGAGGTATTGTGACCAGATGCAGCAAGCCCGGGCGTCATGCCTTCAGGCAGGCTGGCCGTATCTTCGGCGGCGCGGGCGATTTCCGCCAAGGTGATGAAGCGCTCACCCTTCGGCAAAGCGAAGCGCCCATCGGCGAAAGCAAGCGACGCAGGATCGGCTTGCAGTAAATGCGCGGCAATAATGCGTGCCTTTTCCATCAGCGCATCAAGCGCCAAAACTAATGCGCCACCGCCCAAATGCAGCGAACGCGCGCCACCATGGCCATTGCCATTCGGCAGCAATTGCGTATCGGCTTGCTGCACATGCACTTCTGCCGGCGTTAGCCCAAGCCGATCCGCGACAATCTGCGCATAGCTTGTCTCATGGCCCTGCCCGTTGCTTTGCGTGCCGATGGCGGCAATGGCATTTCCCGAAGCATCCACGGAAACGGACGCCCATTCACCCGGCGCACCGCGCGCGGTTTCCAGAAAACAGGCAATGCCACGCCCGAGCAATATGCCGCGCCGTGCTGCTTGTTGGCGCCGCGCAGCAAAACCTACCGCATCAGAAACCTTGTCCAATACCGCAAGATTGGCGGCGAAACGCCCGCCATCCACCGCCATGCCCATGGCTGTGCGATGTTGCGTATTGGGCAGCATATTCATGGAACGCAAAGCCGCAGGATCGCGCCCCAAGCTGCGCGCGGCGGCATCCACCAGCCTTTCGATGATGTAATTTGCCTCTGGCTTGCCAGCACCTCGATAGGCATCCACTGGCAGGCTATTGGTGAAGGCGCCGCGCACTTCCAGATGCATGGCGGGTATCGCGTAAACACCGCCCATCGCCGTGGAGAAAGCATTGGTCGGGCAATGCGGGCCCACCGCGGAAAGATAGGCGCCCATATCCGCAATGCTGCTGATCTCAAGGCCCAGAAAGCGGCCATCATCCGCAAGTGCCAGCCTTGCCTTCGCGCGTAGATCGCGGCCATGCACGGCGGCGGCGAATTCCTCACTCGGTTCCGCCTGCCAGGCGATGGCGCGACCAAGCCGGCGCGCGGCCCAAAGCGCCAGTACATATTCCGGAAACAGAAAATTCTTGGCGCCAAAGCCGCCGCCCACATCGGGGCAGACAAGATGGAAGGCATCTTCCGGCAGGCGAAACACGGTCGCAAGTTGCCGGCGAATGCCGTGCACGCCCATGCCGGTGAAGATCAGATCAAAATGTCCGTCATCAAAACGTGCCAGCGCGGCGCGCGGTTCAATCGGTACGGCATGAACGCGATTATTGAACAGATCGAGGCTGATGATGTGATCCGCCTGCGCGAAAGCCACGTCTGTGGCGGCGCGATCACCTTTCAGAAAGCGAAACGCCTCATTGCCTGGCGCTTGCGGCCAGAGTTGCGGTGCTTCCGCGCCAAGCGCTCTCGCGCCATCAATCACCGCGGGCAGGGGATCGTAGTTAACCTCAATCGCCTCAGCCGCATCACGCGCGGCTGCGGCGCTGCTTGCGATGATCAAGGCAACCGCTTCGCCTAAATGGCGCACACGACCCGTGGCGAGTACCGGGCGCGGCGGCACCACCATGGGCGAGACACTTGCCACCACCGCCGTGCAAGGGAGCGGCGCCAGATCATCCGCCGTAAGATCAGCGGCGGTGAAAACGCCTACCACACCGGGCATTGCGCGCGCGACTTCCGCGTTGATGTCACCCAATACCGCATGGGCATGGGGCGAGCGCAACACCACGGCATGCAGTGAATCAGCGGGAATGATATCCGCAACATAACGCCCGCGCCCGGTCAGAAACCGAGCATCTTCCAGCCTTGCAATGGATTTTCCGCTGAACATCAAGCGCCTTTGCTGAGGCGCTTGGCGACGAATTCAAGCCGATCCTGACCCCAGAAAATATCCTCACCAATCACGTAGGAAGGCGCACCAAAAACGCCACGTTCCAGCGCGGCGGCGGTATCGGCCTTGCGTTGTTCAAGCCAGCGCGGGTCCTCAGCCAGGCGCAGCAGCGCATCCGCATCCAGGCCGCAATCGCGGATCAGCGCGGCGAGGGTGGTCTTATCACCCGTATCCTGTTCTTCCTGCCACAGCGCCTTCAGGATACGATGCGCCAATCGAATGGCCGGCGCATGGCCTTGGGTTTCGCGCAAGGCAATCACACAAGCCGCGCCCGGCAATTCATTGGCCGGAAAGTACTTCGGATTGATCTTGATCGGAATGCCAAGCGCATCGCGCCAGCGCTGCAATTCCTGCAAGCGATAGGCCTGGCGCTGCGGCGAACGCTTGGGCAGAGGCAAGCCGCCAGAACCCGCAAAGATGGTACCGAAATCCACCGGCCAGATGCGAAGCTCCGCGCCATATTGTGCCGCCAGGGCTTCAATCCGCGCCGCGCCCAGATGGGTCCAGGGCGAATTGAGCGAAACGTAATAGTCAATCAGCAAAGCCATGGTGTTTCCTCACGCGATGATGGGGCAGGCGGTGGCGGCGCGCACTTCTTCCAGAGTCACGCCGGGGGCAAGATCACGCAAAGCGAAGCCTTCACCCAAGGGTGCGAAAAGTCCAAGATCGGTCACCACCAGCGTCACCACGCCGGCAGCGGTGATCGGCAAGCTACAACGCGGTAGCAGGCGGGAAGCACCATCACGCGTGCGATGTTCAAGCATGATATAGACGCGCTGTGCGGAGGCAGCCAAATCCATCGCGCCGCCAATACCGCCGCCCTTGGCGCCTTTCAGCTTCCAATTGGCGAAATCCCCATTGGCCGCCACTTCATAGGCACCCATCACGGTCACATCCATCCGCCCGCCACGGATCAGTGCGAAGCTATCCGCATGATGCACAATGGAAGCGCCCGGGTTCAGCATGACATTCTGCCCGCCGGCATTTACCAGGTTCAAATCCTCGGTCCCTGGGGCGCAAACCGCGCCATAGCCGATCAGGCCGTTTTCAGCATGGAAGATGATATCGCGATCACCCATGGGCACATCGGCAATCATTGTCGGCATGCCGACACCAAGATTGACCACCCAGCCATCCTGAAATTCGCGCACCAGCCTTTCGGCCATTTGCATGCGTGTCCAGCTCATCGTGCGGCCTCCCGCTTGCGGGTCCAAAGCCCCATGGGGGGTGGCGGTACGCGGATCAGCCGATGCACCACAAGGCCCATTGTATGCACATCATCGGCATCTATCGCGCCGGCGGGCAGGATGTCTTCCTCCACTTCCACAATAGTGGTTTTTGCTGCCATCGCCATCAATGGATTGAAATTGCGTTGGCTGCGATGGAAGCGCAGATTGCCAACAGCATCCGCCCGCGCGGCACGAATAAAGGCGAAGTCCACTGGCAGCGCATATTCCAACAAATAGCGCCTGCCATTGATCTCCCGCGTTTCGCGCCCTTCCGCCAATTCGGTGCCAACCGCGGTCGGCGTATAGAAGGCGGGAATACCCGCACCGGCGGCGCGCAACCGTTCTGCCAGGGTGCCTTGCGGGACGATTTCTGCCTCCACCTCTCCGGATTCATAGTATTTGGTGAAGGGCAGCACATCGGATGCGCGGGTCGCGGCAGTGAAGGAGCATATCACCTTCGCTACCTGGCCGTTTTCCACCAGCATCCCGATATCCGGCATGCGCGGCTTGTGGGCGCCACCGGTGGTATTGGCGATGCAGGTCAGGCGCTTCGCGCCGCGACGCGCCAGGGCTGCAATCAGATTATACGGCGTGCCTGGGCCAGCGAAGCCGCCAATGGCAATCACCGCGCCGTCCGGAATATCCGCGACCGCCGCATCGAAATCCGGGAAGGTCTTATTGCGCGCCATGCGGTGCCCCTAGAAATGTGTGGCTTATGCTTCGCCGAAGTGGCGGCGATGGCAAGGGGGTAAGCGCGCTTCTGTTCGTGAAGGCCCTGCGGGCTATGGACGAAGAAGGGCGATGAGGGGGCCTGCCCGGGCCGCTGGCCTCTCTCTCTTGACAAGCAGAACCTTCAAATGATCAGGCCGTGCAACACAAATCGAGCAGGCTTTGCATGAAATGGTCCGTGATATGCGGCGCACCCAGCAAGGCGGATGCAACGCGGATTGTGGTAGCGGTCTTGTCGAAGGCAACGGGCGAAACTGGGTCGTTAGTACAGAATCTTCCCACACATGGCGGCCCAGCGCTTTTTCAGCATTCTTCACCCAGTGGCGTGGCGATTACAGGGCCATGTTTCCGTCCCGTGACTGGACTCTTGGCCCGGCGCCAGGAAGGACGAATTTTGATGCAGGAAGTACAGGGTCTCTAACCCACCACCTCCCGCGGCAGGGCAAAAACCCCGCTAGCACGCAGCACGGGCTTGCCATCCGCCATGCAGACCCCTTGCGCGAAGACCAGCGTGCGGGTGCGGCGCAGCAGGACGGGTTCGCATTGCAGCCAGGTGCCAAGCAAGGCCGGCGCCAGGTAATCCGAATTCAGGCTGATGGTGGTGAAGAACCCCGTCACCCCGGCCAGATTGAAGCCACCAATGCCCAAGGCGAGGTCCGCAAAAGTCGCCAACATGCCGCCATGGGCCATGTCCTTGCTGTTGCAGTGGCGCTTTTCAATGCGAAGCCCGAAGGCAAGCGGCCCGTGATCGCGGCGGATCATGATGGGGCCGATGGGTTCCAGAAAAGGCCCTCCGGCGGGGCGGGGCACGAAGCCTTCCGGAATGGCGGGGGAGGCAGGGTGATCCAAGGCAGTGCAACTTTCGGGTTGAATAGGGGCCGGAAACTATACCGGAAGCCGGCCCAGGGAAACGCCAGCCCGCCTTTGCCTTGGCTTTGCCCCGATTTGCCCCTAAGCGCGACGCTATGCGGAGCGATGATTGCCCATGAACGCCAATTCCCCCCCGATCCTGCCGGTGATCCTGTCCGGCGGCACCGGCACGCGGCTATGGCCGCTGTCGCGCGAAAGCTACCCGAAGCAATTCTGGCCGCTGGCTTCGGACAAGACCATGCTGGCGGAAACCGCCGCGCGGGGTTCGGGCGCGGGCTTCCTGCCGCCGATGGTCGTTTGCAATGAAGCGCATCGCTTTCTGGTCGCCGAGCAATTGCGCGACAAGGGCGCTTCCATCGTGCTGGAGCCAGTGGGCCGCAATAGTGCGCCCGCCATCGCCGCCGCCGCATTGCTTGCCGAGGAAGCCGCGCCCGGCGCGGTGCTGTGGTTCATGGCCGCGGATGCGGCGATTGGCGATGTGGCTGCGCTGCAAATAGCCCTCTCGAAGGCCGCCGCGGCGGCGCAAGCGGGTGCGATTGTCACTTTCGGCATGCAGCCCACCGCGCCGGAGACCGGCTATGGCTATATCGAAACAGGCGAAGCCCTGCCCGGCAGCGCCGACGTCAAGCGTATTGCGCGCTTTGTGGAAAAGCCCGATGCCGCCCGCGCGGCGGAGTTTCTCAAAACCGGCCGGCATTTGTGGAATTCCGGCATGTTTGTCGCCACTGCCGCGACCATGCTGACGGAACTTGAAACCCATGCACCAGAGGTACTGAAGGGTGTCCGCGCTGCCGTGGCCGGCGCCACGCGCGATGGGGATTTCATTCGGCTTGAAGCCGCTGCCTTCACCGCCACACCTTCCATCAGCATTGACTACGCGGTGATGGAACGCACGCAAAAAGCGGCTGTGGTGCCGGCTGCCATCGGCTGGTCCGATATCGGTTCCTGGGCCGCGCTATGGGAGATTCAACCGAAGGACGCCGCGGGCAATGCCACGCATGGGCCAGTGGCCTTGGTGGATGCCAAGAATTGCTATGTGCGCAGTGAAGGCATCCTCACCGGCGTGATCGGGCTTGAAGACGCCGTGGTGGTGGTGACGGATGATGCCGTGCTCGCCATGCATCGGGACCACGCGCAGGATGTGAAAAAGCTGGTGGATCAGTTGAAGGCGCGCGGCGCCAAGGAAGCCACCGAACATCGCCGCGCCTATCGCCCCTGGGGCCATTATGAAGGCCTGATCATGGGCGATCGCTTCCAGGTCAAGAAGATCGAAGTGCGCCCCGGCGCCAAGCTTTCCCTGCAAAAGCACTTTCATCGCGCCGAGCATTGGGTGGTGGTCTCCGGCACTGCCATTGTGCAGCGCGACGGGGAAGAAATCATGCTGCGGGAGAATGAAAGCGTCTATCTGCCGCTGGGCTGCATCCATCGCATGGAAAACCCGGGCAAGATTCCGCTGACGCTGATTGAAGTCCAATCCGGCTCCTACCTCGGCGAAGATGATATTGTGCGGTTTGAGGATACTTACGGGCGGAGTTGATTTTTATCATGTCCTCGCCGGGGTGAATGGTGCAGCCTGCGCGCTTTGCAGGGGGAATTCTGCATGGCCGAGCATCCCGAACCTCATCATCACCGCCGTCATGTCCATTTGCGCACCGCTTTGTCGCGGGCGCGGAAAAGGCGGCGGAGTGAAGGCCCGGCGCCGCCGCTGACGCTCGGCGAAAGGCTTTCTGACCTGGTGGCGGCAACGGTCGGGTCCTGGCGCTTTATCCTAATCCAGTCCGGGCTGTTGCTGGTCTGGCTCATCGCCAATGCGGCCTTTGGCGGCAATGCCTGGGACCCATACCCCTTCATCCTGCTGAACCTGATGCTGTCCTTCCAGGCGGCTTATACGGCGCCCATCATCATGATGAGCCAGAACCGCCAGTCAGATATAGACCGCATCCGGTCCATTGCCGATTACCAGGTGAATATCCGCGCCGAGGCTGAAATCAGCCTGCTGCATGAAAAGCTGGACCTGCTCCGCGAACAGCAGGTGGCGGAGTTGATTTCGTTACTCAAAGCATCCCTTGGCCGTATCGAGGCATTGGAGAACCGTATGCTGCCCGGCCCGCCGCCGGCCCACTGAAAATCACCCTTCGACTGGCCCCCGGGATATGCAAGACTGCCTCTTGGTTGTGGCACCCGCTGCGGCCGATGGGTGAGGGATGCTTGGATGGAATGGATACTGCAAACCCTGATGATGATGGGCGCCGCGGCTGCGTCCGTTTTCATCCATCGCGACTCCCCGAATTTCGAAGTTGTGCAGGGGATGATGGCCATCCTGGCACTGGTCGGCTGCGTGCTGCTGATCACCTTCGCCTTCCGGAAAAAATAATCGCATGACGGATCTTCGCGCCGCATTGGAAGAAGCCCGCCGGGGCTTGCTGGATCTTTCCACGCGCAATCGGCTGCTGTCCCTGCCGAAGCCCGGCACATCACGCGGCGTTATGATTATTGATGATGAGGATGCGGATTTCGTCCTTGGCGCGCTGCAAGCGGGCCGTGCCTTTGGCTTTGAAGCCTCAGCCGCCGCGCCCGAAGCGGCGCCGGAAGAAGCCAGCCCCGGTAAGCCACGCCGCGCGCGTTCCACCAAGGTAAAGGTGGAAGGCATCAGCGCCGCTAAGGCTGACGCAGCGCGGGAAGACTATCAGCGCGATGACAAGCTGCGTGTGCAGCTACCGCCGACAGACCTTGTGCGCCGGCTGCGCGACATCACGCAGGATGCACGCACGGCCCGCGAAGAAACCGGGGTGCCCACGCTTTACCTGGCGCTCGGCGCGCTGATCTGGCGCGATCCTGCGACGCCTGAGACCGAACGCCGCGCCCCTTTGGCGCTGCTGCCGGTGGCGCTGGAACGCGAAGGGGTATCGCAGAATTTCAAGCTACGCGGCGCGGCGGGGGATATCGCGGAGAATCTCTCGCTCCGCGAAATGCTCAAGGTGAATTTCAAGACTGCGCTGCCGGATTTCGATGCTGAGGCATATACACCAACCGCCTGGGCGGAAGCCGTCGCAGCGCTGGTGGCAGAACGCGCGAATTGGCGTGTGGAGGCGGATGCGCTGGCGATTGGGCTCTTCTCCTTTGCCAAATTCCTGATGTGGCGTGATCTGGGGCCTGAGGAAAATCCGGGCCTTGCCGATCACCCCATGGTGCGCGCGCTGGTTGGGGGCGAGGCGCTATCCATACCGCCGGTTTTTGCCGATGACGCCGATGTGGATGTGGAAATCCCGGTGGAGCGGCTTGATCACGTTATGGATGTGGATGGCAGCCAGGCTTTGGCGGCGGAAGCCGTGCGGCGCGGCGGGCATGTGGTGATCCAGGGTCCGCCCGGCACCGGCAAAAGCCAAACCATCAGCAATATCATCGCCCAGGCCGTGCTGGACGGGCGGAGCGTTTTGTTCGTGGCCGAGAAACTCGCAGCCCTTGAGGTGGTGAAGCGGCGGCTGGAGAGTATTGGCCTTGGCGCCGCCTGCCTTGAATTGCATTCGGAAAAGCAATCGAAGCGCGCGGTGTTGGATGAATTGCGCGCCACGCTTTCCCTGCCCATGCCGCCCAAGCCGGAACGCGATGCGGTGGTACGCCGCCTGGGGTCGCTGCGCGGGCGGATCAACCGCCATGCTGCGGCAATGCGCGGAACGGTTGGTGCTTCGGGCCTTGCGCTGCATCAGGTGATTGGCGCGCTGGTTGGCTTGCGGCAGCGCGGTGTTGCGGCGCCGGATTTTTCCGTGAATGTGACGGAATGGGATGCTGCGGCGATTGAAGCGCGGCGCGATGCTATCAAGCTGCTGGCCGGCTATGCGGCAGAAGGCGGTGCGCAAAGCCCCTGGCGCGGCGTGATGGCCGATATCGGCCCCACCGATGCGGATCGGTTGCTGGGGCGGCTACCCGCTTGGATTCGCGCCTTTGCCGCAGCGGGGGCAGCGCTTGGGGCGGAGGCCGGGCCGAAGGCAGCGGAGGCTGCGCTCGCTTTGAACCCAGCGCTGGCGGCGGCACCCGCACATGACGCAGCCGCGCTGAAGCATGAAGCCTGGGCGGGCGATCTGGCGCCGCTGGAAGCCCTGGTGCAGGCGCTGGACGCTTTACAGAAAGCCAAGGCCGATCCTCAGCTTCTGCCGGGTGCCTTGGATGTGGCGGGCATTGCGGAAGCGCGCGCCACGCTTGCGGAGGCCGGCGGCGTGTTCGGCTTTCTTTCCAGTGCGCGGCGCGATGCCAAAACGCTCGCGGCACGCATTGCGCGTGATGCGGAAAACCCGCTGCCGGCGCTTGATGCCGCGCTGGCCGGGCAGGCCGCGCGCGAAGCCTTGCGCCAGGGCGATGCAATGGGCCGCGCGGCTTTCGGCACGCTTTGGCAGCATGAGGCGAGTGATCCCGCGCCGCTCGCCGCCTTGCTCGCGTGGCGCAAAACCCATGGCGCGGCGGCGCTGATGGCACTCGCGCAGGGTGCCAAACCGGCAGAACCCGCGCCACTGCAAGCCGCACTCGATGCCTTTCAGGAATTACAGCAGGCAACAAGGTTTGATGCACGTATCGCCTTTGGTGCGGATGAACCCACCTTTTCCGCCCTTGCCACACGCTTGGGCGATTGGGCGGCGGCGCCGGAAGCACTCGATGCTTGGCTTGGCTGGCGCCGTGCCGCAGCTTTGGCTGTGGGGCTGGAGCCTTTGCTGGAGCGCCTGGCCGATGGCCGCGTCGCACCCGAAGCGGCGGAGGATGTGTTTTCCTTCGCGCTGCATGAAAGCCTGCTGCGCGCTGCCATGGCGCAGCACCCGGAACTCGCGGCTTTTGATGGCGCGGCGGCGGATCGCCTGGTTGAGGATTTCCGCGAAGCCGATCGCGCACGCATTACGCTGACCCGCGCGGAAGCGGCCTATGCCCATGCGCAGCGCGTGAAGGAAGTGCGCGATGGCGCACCGGGGATGACGGTTCTGCGCGGAGAGATGGAAAAGAAGCGCGGCCATTTGCCGGTGCGTGAATTACTGCTGCGCGCTTCCCAGGCTGTGCAGAAAGCCAAGCCAATTTTCATGATGAGCCCGCTTTCGGTCGCGCAATTCCTAAGCCCCCCGCATGGGCTGAAGCCCGGGCTTTCCTTTGATCTGCTGGTGATTGATGAAGCGAGCCAGGTGGAGCCTGTGGATGCACTCGGCGCTATTGCGCGCTGCCGGCAGGTGGTGGTGGTGGGCGATGACAAGCAAATGCCACCCACGCGTTTCTTTCAGCGCATGACGGGTGAGGAAGGCGATGAAGCCCGAGAAGACACCGCCGATGTTGTCGCGGCGCGGGATGTGGAAAGTATCCTGGGCCTTTGTAATGCGCGCGGCCTGCCATCAGCCATGCTGCGCTGGCATTATCGCAGCCGGCATGAAAGCCTGATCGCGACATCCAACGCGGAATTCTACGATGGCCGACTTTTCATTCTGCCATCGCCGCGCGCACGGTCAGCCGCCCTTGGGCTTTCACTGCGGCGTGTTGAAGGACGGTTTGACACGGGCGGCACCGGCACCAATGCGGAAGAAGCGCGCGCAGTGGCTGAAGCTGTCATTGCCCATGCGCGGGAGACACCCGGCGATACGCTGGGTGTCGCGGCGTTTTCCATCCGTCAGCGTGACGCCATTCTGAACGCCATTGAAGCATCGCGGCGCGAAAACCCGGATACTGAAGCGTTTTTCGCGGCCCACCCGGATGAACCTTTCTTTGTGAAGAACCTGGAAAACGTGCAGGGCGATGAACGTGATTCGATCATGATTTCGGTGGGCTATGGGCGCGGCGCGGATGGCAAGCTTGCGATGCGCTTTGGCCCGCTTTCCGCCGATGGCGGTGAACGCCGGCTGAATGTACTGATCACCCGCGCCAAGAAGCGTTGCATCGTGTTTTCGTCCATCGGGGCGGATGACATTGATCTGGCGCGCGCTTCGGGGCGCGGGGTGGCGACACTCAAAACCTTCCTCGCCTTCGCCGCCACCGGGGATGCACCGCGCGCGACTGTTGCGAAAATCGAAGCCGCACCTTTGGCCGCTGCCATTAGCAAAGCCGTTGAAGCCGCGGGCAAGGAAGCCGTGCCGCGCGTTGGCATGGCGGGCCTGTTTCTGGATGTTGCAGCGCGCGAGTCCGGCAATTACGTGCTGGGCATTGAAGCCGATGCCGGCGATTGGGCAGCGTTGCGTTGCGCGCGTGATCGTGAAAGGGGCCGCGACAGCGCGCTTCAAGCCATGGGCTGGAAGCTCACGCGCGCCTGGTCGCTTTCCTGGTATGGCAGGCCAGAGGCCGAGGCTGCGCGTATCGCCGCCCTGCTCGGCGCCGCGCCCACAGCGGCGGCGCCTGAAACAGCAGCGCCCGCGCCGGAAACTGGCTTGGCCGAACCGTACCGGGAAGCCGCGCCGGAAGTGCCGAAGGATACCGCCATTGCCGATGTGCCCTTCGCGACTCTGGCTGGTATTCTTGCGGAAATTATCAACGTTGAAGCGCCGATCACGACTGAGAGCCTCGGCGAACGCGTGCGCTTGCTCTGGGCTTTGGAAGCGCTGCCCACACCGGCACGAGATGCGCTGCGCCAAGCCCTGGCACTTGCGCGGCAATTGCATGGTGTGAAGGAAGAACAGGGTTTTCTGCTGGCCGAAGGTGCTGCGATTGCGCCACGGGATCGCCGCGCGGCAGGTGCCCATTTGCGGCGCGCTGCTGCCGTATCACCACGCGAAATTGCAGCGGCGGCCGAAAAGCTTTTGGCGCTGCGCCCGGCGACAACGGAAGCCGAACTCGCCGCTGGTATTCATCGCCTGCTTGGCCTGGATGCCAATGCGCAAGCCGCCATCGCGGCGCGGCTGGCAGGGCTGATTGGCGCTGGGGTGGTGAAGCTTTAGCTCATGAAGGCCGCTTCGCCCTACGCTGTTATGCACCCGCGCAAGGATGGTTAGCGTTACCTCATCGCGCGGCGCGGCGCTGTTTGGCGCGCGCGATGCGGTGGGGGCGGCGGGCGTTGCCATGGCGGCCACCTTCCTCGCCTTCGGTGCTGCCGTGCGGGAAGCCGGGCTTTCGCCAGGCTGGGCGCTGCTGGCGTGTTGGGCGATTTACGGCATGCCAGGGCAATTGGTGCTGGTGCAGGCGGCGAGTACGGGTTTCATCGGCGGCATTCTGCCCGCCGTGATGGGCGCCATTGCGGTGAATGCGCGCTTCCTGCCCATGGCGATTGCCATCACGCCGCTTTTTGGTGTGGCAGAGCGCAAGCGCCTGATCCCCGCCATTCCCTTCATCGCCGTGACACCTTGGGCGGCGGCGATGCGCGCCTTTCCCGAAATCGCATCCTCGGTCAGGCTTTCCTGGTTTTTGGGCTTTGGTCTGACCAGCTGGGTGGTGGCGGGGCTTGCCGCACTCGCAGGATATTACGTGGCGGGCATGTTGGATGACCACGCGCGCGCGGCGCTGCTATTCGTCAATCCGCTCTATTACGCGCTGCTATTGGCGGCTGATTTGGACAAGCCTGCGCCGCGCCGCGCCATTCTGTGCGGCGCGGCGGCGGCGGGGCTGACAATCATCCTGCCATCCTCGATGGGGCTTTTGGCGGCGGGGATTATTGGCGGCACTGCGGCTTTCTTGTGGGGGCGCGCGCGTGGAAAACGCTGATATCGCCCTCGCGCTGACTGCCCTTGCTTGCCTTTTGCTGCGGAGCGCCGGTGTTTGGCTGGCCGGTGGGCTTGGTGGCGACCATCCCGTGATCGCCTGGGCAACCGCGATTGCGCAGGCAACACTCGCGGCCTTTGTGATGCTGGCGATCATTGCGCCAAGCGGGGCGCTGGCGGATGTGCCGCTGGCGGCGCGGCTTTTCGGGCTTGGGGTTGGCGTTGCGGTGTGCCTTGCCTTCGGGCGCAATTTACTGCCGGCGCTATTGGTGGGGGTGGCCGCGATGCTGGCGCTGCGCGCCATTCTGGCAGGGCTAGCATGATGCGGGTTTTCGCTGGGGCTACAGACAAATCCATGCCGGTCACGGCAAGCCTGGTGTTTCTGCTGCTTGCGATGCTTTGGCCCTTCCAGTCAGCGCTGGCGCAGGAACGCCGCGTGGTGGCGATGGAAACGGAAGTGCGCGGCATCGTCTTTCGCATCCCGCGGGCGCATTTGCACATCCGCGATGGCGATGGGTCCTTCGACCTTGGCCTGCGCGTTGATGACCTGGCGCCGATTCGCCTGATTGGCCTGCCGCCGGAACGTTACTGGCGAGAGGCGATGCGCGTGCGCGTGAGTGTCGCCTGGAATTCAAGCTCAGCCGCGCATGTCAGCGGCATCTTAAGCGACCGCCACACCCTTGGCATCGTGCAGACCCAGGATGCGAGTACCCACCTGGATGGTCCCAATGGTCCCGTGCCGCCAGATGGGTTGATCTATTTCCCAGCGCGCGGCAGCCCGGCGGAAACCCGCCCGTTGCCGCGCGATATCTTCAAGCCGGTCGAACTGGCCCGCAATCCTGAAACTGGCGAGGAATGGCCGGAATTCTTTGATTGCAATATCAGCCCGCATTTCGATCAGCAACCAACCGAAGCGCCTTTCCAGCCCATTAGCTGCCAATGGTACCGCGTCTTTCGCGGCCTGGTGGTGCAGACCTCGCTTGAGCGCCGCCAATTAACCCAATGGCGCAGGATACGCGACGGCCTGGATCAGCTTTTGACATCTTTCATTGTGCGCGGCCCGGAAGTGGCTGTGGCGCCCGTCCGCGGCGGACCGCGCCCGTCGCATACCATCAATCCTGTCCTGATTTACGATAACGCCGAATAGCGTAGCACCTAGCCCCGATCACCCGCCCCAGCCGCAAACCCCGCCACCAATTCGCGGATCCGCGCCGGGTCGCTTTGTTCCATCACGCGGCGGGCGAAGCGTGCGCAATCGCCAATATCCAAGCCGCGCACTGCCTGCTTCACGCGCGGAATGGCCGATGCATTCATCGAAAAACTGCGAATGCCAAGCCCCAGCAGCAGCGGGATCAATTGCGGATTGCCCGCCATTTCCCCGCAGATCGAAACCGGCATGCGCAGCCGTAGCGCCGCTTCGGTTGCGAATTGCATCAAGCGCAGCACGGCGGGGTGCAGCGGGTCATAAAGATACGCCACTTCCGCATCGCCACGATCAACGGCGAGCGTATACATCGCCAGGTCATTGCTGCCGATCGAAAAGAAATCCGCTTCCAGCGCAATCGCATCCGCCGCCAGCGCCGCACCCGGCGTTTCAATCATGGCGCCCAGCAGCGGCAATTTTTCGGGCAGCTTGTCACCCCGCCGGCGGAGCCGCCGCGCGACGCGATCAAAAATATCGCGCGCCTGCTTCATTTCCTCAGGGATGGTCACCATCGGCAGCAAAAGCCGCACCTGGCCATCCGGCAATTCCGCCGCCACGCGCAAAATCGCCGCGAATTGCACTTCCAGCAATTCTGGCCGGCGCAGCAATAACCTGATGCCGCGCAGCCCAAGCGCTGGATTGGCACCGGCATGCGTCGGCGCGACACCCTCGGCAAGGGCCGCGATATCCTTCTCGCCCCCCCAATCCAGTACGCGAATGGTCACCGGGTCCTGGCCCATGGCTTCCAGGATTTGGCGATAGGCCGCGCATTGCGCTTCCTCATCCGGCAAATCCTCGCGATTCATGAATAGGAATTCGGTGCGCAGCAACCCAATGCCCTGCGCGCCGGCTTGCGCGATCAGCGGCAATTCCTGGGGAATTTCCAGATTGGCCTGCAATTCCACGGCCTCGCCATCGGTGGTCACGGCCGGCAGGCGACGAAGCCGCCCAAGCCGCGCACGTTCCCGCGCATAGGCCGCCAGCTTTTCCTTCGCAGCCGTCAGCGTCGCGGCTTCCGGATGAATGGCGATATTCCCCGCCGCACCATCCAGCACCACCACATCATTGCGCCGCACGCTTTCCGTCAGCCCCGGCACGCCAAGCACAGAAGGAATGCCAAGCGCGCGCAGCATGATGGCGGTATGGCCATCCGCACCGCCCTCATCGGTCGCCACACCGGCAATGCGCGCCGGGTCCAGTAGTGCGGCGTCTGATGGCGTGAGTTCTTCAGCGATCAGGATGCAGCCTTCGGGCAGGTTCTTCAGGCTGCGAAAGGGCGTCGCGGTCAGGTTGCGCGTGACGCGCCGCGCAATATCGCGCACTTCCGTCGCGCGGCGCGAAAGCCCGGCCCGATCATCATCCTTTGTACCCAGGATGGCATCCGAAATTGCCGCCGCTTCATCGGTGATGGCGGTTTCGGCGGCGAGCAATTCGGTTTCAATCCGTTTGCGCGCGCCGCGGATCAGGCGCGAATTGCCGAGCATGAGCAAATGCGCATCAAGCAAGGGCGCGATTTCTTCCTGCGCTTCTTCGGGCAGGATGGCGATGCGGGTTTTCAGCTTGGTGACTTGCTTGCGCGAAAACGCCACCGCATCGGCAAGGCGCACGCGTTCGGCTTCAATCGCCTCGGTTGTGATGCGCCGGCGCGGCGCCTCGGCGGGGGCTTCGCTTGTGTCAAATGCGGAGCCGATTGCGATGCCGGGCGAAACCGGAATGCCGCGCAGCAGGGTTTCCCGGCGCTTGGGCGTTTTGGTGCTGCGCGGGCGGGCGGGCGTTTCACTCTTCATGAAAGCCTGCCTCCACCAATGCCGCCACCGCGTCCAAAGCTTCCTTGGCGTCCCAGCCTTCCGCTTCAATCACAATTTCGGCACCGCGCCCGGCACCCAACATCATCAGCCCCATGATGGAAACGGCGGGTACGCTTTGCCCATCACGCAATACATTCACGCAAGCCGAATAGCGTTCCGCCAAGGCGACCAGCTTTGCCGCCGCGCGGGCATGCAAGCCGCGACTATTCGGAATAACAACATTGCGGCGCAGTACCATGCTGCCAGAAAAAGGGGCCGGGGCTGCTTCGTTCATTCCTTGGCGCCGCCACTTTGCTTAGCGGCCGCGACATCCCGCGCGAGAGCAATATACTTCCGGCCCGCAGCCTTGGCGTGATCCAGCGCTTCATGCAGCGGTTCACTGCCGCGAATTTTCGCAAGCTTCACCAGCAAGGGCAGGTTCACCCCTGCCAGCACTTCCACCGCCTTGCCTTTTTCCACCATCTGCATGGCAAGGTTTGAAGGCGTGCCGCCATACATATCGGTCAGCACCACCACACCATCACCCTGATCCACGCTGGCAATGGAATTGCGAATATCCTGCCGACGCAATTCCATATCATCATCGGGACCGATGCAGACTGTCGCCACCGCCTGCTGCGGCCCGACAATATGTTCCATCGCCAGCCGCAATTCTTCGGCCAACCTGCCATGGGAAACCAGAACAAGACCAATCATGATTCTTGCGAAAGGGCCCC
>Ga0315899_10003095_pt1 | contig 18139 bp, 9 predicted proteins | sample LakEriMetagenome_2_FD_203518 | JGI IMG/M metagenome (GOLD analysis project Ga0315899, IMG submission 203518) | Freshwater fungal communities from buoy surface, Lake Erie, Ohio, United States - Buoy 4 MA112 | ecosystem: Environmental > Aquatic > Freshwater > Lake | place: USA: Lake Erie, Ohio... | reverse complement strand
CCCAACGAATATTGCGATTTTTATCTTCGAACGCTCCGTAAGTAAGCACCTATAGGCCGTGGATACGGCATCTGCGTGGTCGTCGTTTGTCTACTATCCCCGAAACGACCACCAAGTATATTTGGTAAACCCGCTTCTCCAGATCTCGTACAGACACACCAAACATGCTTTATCGTAGTTGGCTCTCGCTGCATTTGTTGTTCGTTCTGCCTTTGCTCGGAACCCTCACCTGCAGGTTGCTTGGCGATGGTCCGGCGGACAACCAAGTCGAAAACATTCGACCTATCCCTCCTTTGGGGATCGAAGTCCCTGCGGAGGTTCGAGAATCGCTTAGCAAGGCTCTGGAACCGCTAAAAAAGTCGATCGATGAACTCTCGCAGTCGAAGGATCCTCGGATTCAAAGCCAGCTTCCCGACGCAGAGATCTTCTACCGAGCAGTGTCGCTTGCACTAAGCGAAAACGGCTTCTTCGACCCAGCCGACTTCGATCGGGCCAAGTCGCTCATCGAAGAGGGGAAACGTCGCTGCGAAGGGATTCGAGCCAACGCATGCGATTGGACATGGATCAGCCAATCGCCATATATCACCGTTCGAGGGTTTCGATCCAAACTCGATGGAACCGTACAACCTTACGGTGTGGTCTTCCAATCGAATGTACCTGCCAGCGGACGAGCCGACGTTTGGTGCCGAGGTCGAAGTGAAAAAGGACTCGAGTTGCAGTTTCTCTCGACGCGGATGAAAAGCCTCGATCCAATTCCCGATGAAGGGGTGCTGATGATCCATCCCTTTGGTCGCTATTGCAACGCGAACAAACTCGCAGGTGAGGTCGATACGCTCGAAGCCCTCGAGCATGCGATGAGCCAGTATCCGATCGACCCCAAGCGGGTAGCCATTCGCGGTTTTTCGATGGGTGGGGCTGCCGCATGGCACTTGGCAGTCCACTACCCAGATCGATGGTTTGCTGCGACTCCAGGTGCAGGCTTTTCCGAGACTCCAGATTTTTTGAAGATCTTCCAGTCCGAGACGCTCAAGCCTTATTGGTTTGAGGAAAAGCTTTGGACGATGCACGATTGCCCCCTGTGGGTTCGCAATCTTAAGACGGTACCAACGATCGCTTATAGCGGAGAAATCGACAAACAAAAACAAGCGGCCGATATCATGGCCAAAGCTGCCTGGGAACTGCCCGAGGACGAGCGTTTCGAACTGACTCACCTTGTCGCGCCCAAGACGGCTCACTCGATCTCTCCGGAAGCGAAAAAAGAAATCGATCGCAGGCTCCGTATCCTCGATCCGGCATCTGGAAAACTTGCGCATCGCACCCATAAGAGAGAGGACGATATTGTTTTTACAACAACCACTTTGCGATACAACCGGGCTTTTTGGGTGACGGTAGACGCCCTGGAAAATCATCATGAACCATCGACGATTCGCGCCGCGTTTACCTATGGAGACCCAACCATTGGCGAGACAGCCGATCAAGTCATGGTCATGATCGATGGGGGAATCACTCGATTCACGCTCGAACGCGATGCGAGCCTAGTGGGAGATAACGCTATCGAAGTCCGAATCAGCGATCCGGAACATGCCGTGTCCAAAGACTCTTTCAATGTATCCCTAAGATCCGATGGTTCATTCAAAGCGACCTTTGAAGTCAAGGAGGGGTTTTGGCAGTTGGTATCACCCATCGAACCACCAACTTCCCAGTTGCTAAAAAAGCATATGCTCCAAGGCCCCATCGATGACGCGTTGATGGCCCCGTTTCTATTCGTCAGACCTACTGCCAGTGGGTTTAATTCCAAAATCGATCAGTGGGTAAAAAGCGAGTTCGAGCATGCCGTCGTCCAGTGGCATCGGCAGATGCGGGGCGATGTAAGAATAAAATCGTCTGAAGAACTTACTGCGGCGGATATCCAAAACAATCATTTGATTCTATGGGGAGACCCCAAGAGCAATCCGACGATCGCCAAGGTGCTTGAAACTCCGGGTATCGCTAAGCTACCGTTGCAATGGAACGATGCTTCGATCGAACTCGGAGAACTCAAACTCGATGCGCAAAGTCATATCCCTTTGATGATCTATCCAAACCCTCTTGCTCCTGATCATTATGTGGTCTTCAATAGCAGCTTCACTTACCGCGAGTACGATTACCTGAACAATGCTCGCCAGGTACCCAAGCTACCCGATTGGGCGATGATCGATGTGACAACAATGCCCAATGGACGCTGGCCGGGCAAGATCGTCCAAGCGGACTTCTTTGATGAAGCTTGGAAGGTCAAACCGATTCGTCGTTGGATCGAGCCATAATCGATCATGGGGATACTCGGTGCTTGGTTTGACTGGAGTGCTTGGTTATGGATCGTTTGGCTGGTGCTGCTTTGCATCATCAACTTGCTGAGTTGGTCCGCTAATCTGCTATCGTTACCGGGTAATTGGCTGATCGTATTGGCGACGGCAATCTACGCTTATTTTTTTCCTGAGTCGTTGACTTCTGGAGTCGGATGGATGGGGGTTGGGATCCTCTTAGTGCTGGCCGTCTTAGGAGAGATCATCGAGTTTGTTGCCGGGGCTGCGATGGCCGGCAAACGTGGTGCTAGTCGCCGCGCGATGGCGATGGCCGTCGCAGGGACGATGGTAGGAAGCATCCTGGGTGCCATCTTCACGATCCCTATTCCGATCATTGGTCCGATCGTTGGAGCATTGGCCGGAGGGGCCGGTGGTGCATTCTGCGGAGCTTGGTTGGGTGAGGTTTGGAAAGGCAAGACGGTCGAAGAAGGGATGCACGTGGGAACCGGGGCGCTTCTGGGACGTTTGTTAGGAACATCCGGCAAACTGATCGTCGGAGCGATCATGGTCGTCGTGGCAGCCATCGATGCTTGTTACTAAAGCTGCAATTACAGCAACTGCATGGCGATGGCGCTGGGGATGACTTCGAGTTCCAAGCGAAACTCGGAAATCTGCTTGGGCATGGGATAGTTCCTCCAGGGATCTTCGCCATCGAGGTGAAAAGGGATTGGCTTGGCGCTGCGCAACACGATTTTCGCTTTTCGATCGGTAAGGATTCTCGGGTCGGTGGTTGGAATGTCGCCTCGGATAATTCGTGGGAAATAGCGAAGGATATCGCGTCGGTGGAGGGCTCCGACCAAGAGCAAGTCGAAGAGGCCATCGTCGAGTTTAGCATTCGGAGTCAGAGGATAGCTGCCTTCCCGCATGCCAATCGCGGCGCTGATCATCAGGTAGGATGTAGGCACTTGATCATCGAGCGAGATCGGATCGGTACGGTAGGAGGCACCCATGCAGCGAAAGATCGCTATAGTGTAACGCAACCTAGCTGGTAGTCGCTTCATGCCTCGAGCAAGCTCGGCGACTCGGCCCGGGAAACCGACACCGGCGACGTTGGCAAAGTACCTGCGATGCCCCAAACACTCCATAGCACCGATGTCGACACGTTGAGAGAAGGGTTCAGCGAAAGGTTCCGTAGCAGGTGCTCGCCGGGCCAGCGAATAGGCGTAATCGTTCGCTGTGCCCACAGGGAACACCCCCATGCGAACACTCTGTTGGCGACTTGCCATGATACCGTTTAGGACTTCATGGATGGTGCCATCGCCACCGGCGGCGATGATCGTATCGAAGCCTTGTTGGCAAGCATCAAGAGCGAGCTTTTCGGCATGCCCTGGGTACTCTGTGGGGCGATGCTCGACGAGTTGGGATTGGGAAGTGAGCCAGTTGGGGAGCTCGAGCCCGTGTCGAAGGCGTTTGCCGGCGGCTGGATTAGAGATCATCAACAATTTCATATTGCGGCAACTCGGATACTCTAGAGAAATCCTCAGGCCAAGAGCTTCAGCGGATGCTCGCGTGTCATGCACGGAAGGCTCACGGGTTGCCCGAGCCGTTGCGACTCGAAAGCTCCGAGGATCATCTCAGTAATCCCAACTGCATCGACCAGCGAACACTTCGGTGCCCTATCCTCCTCAATAGCCGCCATCAAATCCTTGATCGCTGCAATATGGCCATCCTCGTAACTCCCGGCTTGGATCGGCTCGTCTTTTCCGATCCCAGCCGATGTGATTCGCTCCCAGTTCTTACCCGATCGTCCAGGTGACCAACTCCCATCTTGCAATAGATGCGCGGCTGCTAAATAGCCGCTTTCGATCTCCAATACACCCTTGGAACCGAAAACCTGCAGAGCAAATCGACTCGGATTTGCAGCCATCCCTTTGCACGATCCGAAGTAACCCATCAGTCCATCGGCAAACGAGTAGGTGGCCTGGACACGATCGCCTGCCAACAAACCCAACCCCTCGTTGCCTTCGACCACATGCTCCTTGCGAATCCCTCGTCCCTGATGGGTCACCTGGGCCACGCATGCCTGAGGATCGCTTTTGGCGAAAGATCGCATCAAACCGAAGACATGCGAACCGAGGACCCACATGTCTTCGGCCCCACCCCGATGATCCTCTTTGCCACGACCACGCAGTTCGAGCACTTGACCGATCGCACCATCACCTACCAACTTCAGTGCGACATCCAGGACCGGTGAGTATTGAGCCGTATGGGCGATAGCAAGTTTAAGCTTTCGGTTCTCAAACTCCTTGCGAACTTGATCGCACTCGAGCATCGTTCGGCAAAAGGGCTTCTCCATATAAACATGGCAATTGGCCTTCGCTGCAGCCATGAGCATCTCAGAATGCTGGTCGATCCAGCGGGGACAAATCGCCACCAAATCGAGCGACTCTTTGCTGAGCATCTCCTGATAATCAGCATAACTCTTTTGCGGCTTGATCCGCTCGATCGCTTTGGCCAATCCCTTTGGATCCGCATCGGCAAGTGCCACGACCTCGACGTTGGGCAATTTCGTAAAAGGGGCATCGACCGCGTGCCCATAATCCCCTCGGCCCGTTGCTCCGATGATTCCGACTCGGTACTTTCGAGTCTCGATGACACCGCTAGCGTTTTTCAATCCCGCAAGAACACCACCAGCAACGAGCGTGCTTTGAAAAGTGCGTCGACTCAGCGATCGTGTCATGGCTCATCCTTTTGTTTTTTGATTTTGGGTAGATTGGTTCCGTCATTGAGGGTTGGCATGGGAGCATGGATCTCTTTGCGCCATGCGACAAGTCGTTGGTAAAGCTCCTTTGCTTTTGCTGGATTGGACTGCGCTAGATTCTTGGATTCGCCGATGTCTGCGTCCAGATCGTAGAGCTCGAGTCGACCATCTTCGAGGAATTCCATAAGCTTCCAATTCCCCATGCAAATGGTGCTAACGGGTGTGGTTCGCCATGCATCGACACCCGCCCCGAGATATCCTGGAAAGTGTTGATAGATCGCCTCCCGCGTGAACCCTTGTTGATCGAGCATCAGTGGCAAGATGCTTTGGCCATCGAGGACCTGATTGGGCTTTGACGCTGAGCCTAGCTCCAAAAGTGTTGCGTACAGATCGACATGGATGGTAGGAACATTGCAACTTGTTCCCGGTCGGATATGGTCGGGCCAGCGGACGATCAATGGAACACGAGTGCCTCCTTCGTAAAGACTCCCTTTGCCGCTGCGTAGGGGAGCATTGTCGGTAATGCCGCCGGACTTCTTGATCCCTTCGCGGACATACCCACCGACACCTCCGTTGTCCGAGGCAAAGATCACGATGGTTTGATCGACGAGTTTGAGCCGATCGAGCGTGTCTAGGATTCGACCAACGCTCTCATCGACCGACGCGATCATGGCTGCGTAGGTTGGACTGTTGTGTCCTTGGCCATCGGAATCAGCGACACCCTCTTTCTTTTTGAAGCGAGCGATCAGTTCCGGTTTGGCTTGGTGAGGACCGTGAACACCAAAGTGTGGTAGGTATAAAAAGAAGGGTTGCTTTCGGTGCTGATCGATAAACTCGACGGCTCGATCCGTGAGGAAATCGGCCAAATATTGGCCTTCGGGGTAGTGAACCTTTGGATTGGTTTCAAAATCAAAATGTTTTCCTGCACTGACGATCGCTTGGTCAAATCCCCGCTGGCTTGGATGGTATTTCCCCGAGTCTCCGATGTGCCACTTGCCGAACATCGCTGTTGCGTATCCAGCTTTTTTCAGTTGCTGTGCAATCGTGTCACGATCCAGTGGCAGTTGGGTGAGGTTATCGACGGGCCTGAGTGGACGTTTAGTCCAATCGAATCGATCGATGCCTCCGACGGTGTAGATACCTGTTCGAGCAGGATGCTGGCCCCCGAGGATCGCCGCGCGAGTCGGGGTGCAGTTTTGGCAATGGTGATGGTTGAGAAACCGGATTCCTTGTTGGGCCAATCGATCGATGTTCGGTGTTTCGTAATAACGACTACCGTAGCAAGCAAGATCGGTGTACCCAAGATCATCTGCGAGGATAAAGACGATGTTTGGAGGTGCTGCACTCAGGTGGATCGAACCAAGTAGCAAGTTCGAACAAAGTGCTACAGCAAGCATGAAGTATCTAGATAACATAACAGCAGCGGCCCGGGAAAGGAGAGAATGCGATGGGTCATCAAACCCACACCAGTCTACTCGATTCCCCAGGCCGCTGCATGCTTGGGAGTCGCCTCTGGGGCGGACTAAATCAACAAACCACTTGCTTTGGCGCGTTTGCGACGCGTTCGGTAAACAAGCCCAAGGGCTCCACCGGTGGCCCACAAAGCCATGGATATCGGTTCAGGAACCAACTCTGGATTGGTGTACGTGAAGTCCTTATCGAGCATCCAAGTATCCGCTCCATCGTTAAAGTTCGTATATCCGAAGTACAGATAGATGTAACTCGTGTCCGTGGAACCCTGGTTTGTGAACAAGGCATTCGGCACGTAGAAGTACATGTCCGCTCCACCAGTACCCGTGTTCCCATCGATACGTATGTACTCAATGTTGTCATAGGCAAGCGAATCATAAACCAAGGTTTGACCCGTCAATTGCGATATATCTATCAAGGGAGGTGTTGTCGTCGAGGTAAATAGCTGGATCCATTGGATGTCGACGTGATCGTCATTCTCCGACTGATTCTGGTTGGCATCAAAAAGAAATACCCGATACTTGCCGTCGGTCGTCAGTGGTATATCCCCCAGTCGGATCGTATGCGTTTTGGCCGGTGTCGATCCGTTAAAGATCGCTTCTGGGTTTCCAGGGCTTGCAGCGTCCCCATTGAACGCCGCGATGATGCCATTCCCTAAGATGCTGCCATTGCCTCCACCGCCATTGCCACCGCCATTGCCACCGCCCGTACCGTTGCCACCACCGGTGGCTCCGCCACTATCTGTCCCTGTATGATCATCCTGGGTGGTCAGGAATTCGTCCCTCTTGGCATGCTTTGTATCGGTGTGTTGATACAATGCCGACAACGGGCCGCCAGCGCTTAGCACCTGGCCTAACGCCGTTACCTCAAGGTTAAGGATGATCCCCGCTTGCGAATGTGCCATTGGGCTCATCACACTCGCCGTCATCGCCAGACAGCTTATTTGCAGTCGTCCTATCCAAGTTTTCAAAACCATCGTTTTCCTCCCTACGCAAGTAGCACCTAACAAAAACCGATGCCCCAGCCCGAAATGGCTTGAGGCTTCGAGAATTGTGCAAGTGACTCGCTTGAGAAAGGATCGAAGCAAAAACCGATGTCAGATAGCGGATTCCGTGAGAGATACTCGTCCTGGTGGAATTGCTGAAACTGTGGTAAAAATTTAGATGACCGCAGGGCAATTTACGCCTCGGTAAAGGTCTTCGAGTTTCCAATACGATCTGAAAGAACCCCCTTATGAGCGACGTCGAAAACTGCATCATCATCGGTAGTGGACCTGCTGGTTGGTCGGCCGCTATCTACGCCGCACGAGCTAACCTGAGACCTCTGCTTTTCGAGGGTGCCATGACCGAAGAGAATCGGGTCATGGGTCGCTTTCCGATGGGGCAGTTGGCCCAAACCACCGAGGTCGAAAACTACGCCGGCTTTCCATCGGGCAAACTCAAAGAGTTCATCGACTCGGCGATCGATCCGAGTCGTCAGTACATGTTCCCTCCGGTCGAGGAACATCCCCACGCAGTGACCGGACCAGAACTCATGGAACTGATGCGACAGCAAGCCACCAACTTCGGCACACGCGTGATCACCGATGACATCGTCAGCGTCGATTTTTCGAAACCACCGCTGGTTTTGAATTCCAGCGAGAACGGAACTTTCAAAACCCACACGGTTATCATCGCCACAGGAGCAAGCGCCAATTACTTGGGACTACCCAGCGAAGAGACTTACCGTAACCGAGGCGTCAGCGCTTGTGCGGTGTGCGATGGAGCGCTGCCTCGTTTCCGTGACAAACCTCTAGTCGTCGTCGGCGGCGGTGATTCGGCCGTCGAAGAAGCAAGCTATCTGACCAAGTACGCATCGAAGGTCTACATGCTCCTTCGCCGGGGTGAAATGCGTGCCAGCAAGATCATGCAGGAGCGAGCCTTGGCCAATCCAAAGATCGAGCTGGTGAAATTCTCGGTCGTCGACGAAGTCCTCGGAGCAGATGATCCTCGAGTGGGTGTTACCGGTGTTCGCATCCGGAACCTTCAAAGCAACCAAACGAGTATTCTAGAGGCCACCGGCATGTTCCTTGCCATCGGCCACACCCCCAACACCAAGTTCCTCGGTGGCCAAGTCGAAACGCGAGAAAATGGCTATATCGCTTGGAAGCAACCTTACCGCACCATCACCAGTGTCGAAGGTGTTTTTGCTGCAGGGGATGTCGCCGACGACTACTATCGTCAAGCCATCACATCGGCGGGAACCGGTTGCATGGCGGCCCTTGATGCCGAGCGATACTTAGCAGGTGCAGGAATCCACTAATTTCTCTTGAGTGGAAATTTCGCTTAAGGCAAACAGCTCCGTTTGCCGGCAAGGAGCATAGCGTCTGTGATCAAGAAGGGCCCCAAGACAAAGCGCAACGATCCGCATTCGGCAAGCCTTCCGATCGTCGTTCGCGGGGCCAGAGAGCACAACCTCAGGAACATTAATGTTCAGTTGCCCCGAAACCAATTGATCTGTTTTACGGGTGTCAGCGGAAGCGGAAAGAGTTCCCTTGCGTTTGATACCCTGTTTGCCGAAGGCCAGCGGCGCTACCTCGAAAGCCTTTCGACCTATGCCCGGCAGTTCGTAGGCCAGATGCCCAAGCCCGATGTGGATCTGCTTTCGGGCCTAGCACCGGCGATCTCGATCAGCCAAAAGTCGACTGGGTACAATCCGCGATCGACAGTCGGAACGATCACGGAACTGAGCGATTTTTTGCGGGTTCTCTTTGCCAGATGCGGTACGGGTTATTGCCCTTCGTGCGCCGTGCCGATCACCCAACAAACCCGCGATCAGATGATCGATAAGATCCGGAGGTTGCTGCCTATAAAATCCAAATCGGCTGCAGAGTCGCAATGGTTTGCGATCCTTGCTCCATTGATCCGCAACCAAAAAGGATCGCACAAAGACTTATTTGCACACCTTCGTCGAATGGGATTCAATCGCGTTCGAGCCGATGACAATCTCTACTTGCTGAGCTCACCCCCGGATCTCGACAGGTTGTACAAACACAATATCGATGTGGTGGTCGATCGCATTGAGATCCGTCCTGATTTGTTCGAGACTCCCAAGCTCGATGTGATGATCGAGTCGATCGATAAAGCGATTAAACTCGGAGAAGGATCCATGATCCTGACCCGAACGATCCCGTTGGGTAAATCCGCTCGAGGGACAGATGCCGAATGGGGATGCGATTCGGCCAACGATGTGATCTACTCGGAGCTCTATGCCTGTTCGAAGTGTGGTAGTTCTTATCCAAATCCAACACCGCAGCTCCTGAGTTTCAACTCCCCGCAAGGAGCTTGCCCCGATTGCGAGGGACTCGGTGTAGCGACTTTTTTTAACGAAGAGTCCTTGATCAAAAACCCGGATCTTACCATCGCCACTGGCTTGATCGAACTCCTGGGAACTTGGGATGCGATGCCGCTTTGGCTCAAGCGGGCATTGTCGAGTTTTTGCCAAGGAATCCGAGTAAGCTACAAGGTCAAAAAAGACATCCTCAAAACCCCTTGGAGTGATATCCAACCGGCGATTCGCAAGTTGATCCTTTTTGGAGACGGCAGAAATCAAACGTATGTCAGTCAGCCCTCGATAGGCGACAGGGTCTATCAAGGCATTGCTAACGATTTGATGTACATCTATCGCAATACTTCCAGCGAATCAATCCGATCTCGTTACCAACGATTTTTGCAAGTGACGACTTGTCCGTCTTGCAATGGCCAACGGCTAAACGGCCAAGCTCGATCGATCAAAATCAAAACTCTCTCAAAGGAGTTTGACGACAAAGATGCATGGCGTTCGATCGGCCAGTGTTCATCGATGTCGATCGAGCAAGCGGTGGCTTTTTTTTCAAGCATCGAGCTGACAGCTACCCAGCAGATCATTGCCACTGAGGCACTCAAAGAGGTTCGCAATCGACTTGGATTCCTCCAGGATGTGGGGCTTGGATATCTCTCGCTCGACAGGTCTGCTCCGACTCTTTCTGGGGGTGAATCGCAACGCATTCGTTTAGCAAGTCAAATCGGAGCGGGCCTGACCGGGGTGCTTTATGTATTGGATGAGCCTTCGATCGGGCTGCATGCGAGGGATAACGAAAAGCTTTTGCGCTCGCTTAGGAAACTCCGTGACATCGGCAATAGTTTGATCGTCGTCGAGCACGATGAAGACACCATGCGGGCATCGGATATTCTGGTGGATTTTGGACCAGGTCCGGGAGTCAAAGGTGGTGAATTGATCGCGACTGGAACGGTCGATGAAATCTCGGACAATCCTCAGAGTCTAACGGGTGAGTTCCTAAGTCGTCGGCGCGTGATCCGCCGGCCAGAGGCCCGGCGGAGCGGTTCAGGCAAGACACTTCGAGTCCTTGGGGCCAAGCACAACAACCTGCGCGGCATCGATGTCGATTTCCCACTCGGTCGCTTGATCGCCGTGACCGGAGTAAGCGGTTCTGGCAAAAGCTCATTGGTCACCGACATTCTTTCACCGGCATTACGGAACGTTCTTAATGGAGCCGAAGATACCCCTGGTCAGCACAGCAAGATCGTCGGTATCGAACACTTAGACAAACTCATTGAGATCGATCAATCTCCGATCGGCCGAACTCCTCGGAGCAACCCGGCGACTTACATCAAGCTCTTTGACGAAATCCGGGATCTTTTTACGGAATTGCCCGAGAGCAAGCGCCGTGGGTTTGCACCGGGAACATTCAGTTTCAATACCGAATTGGGGAGATGTTCACGGTGCGAAGGGCACGGTGCTTTGCGGTTGGATATGGAGTTTCTTGCCGACATCTGGGTACCCTGTCCTGTTTGCGAAGGTAAAAGGTACGCAAGATCGACACTGCAGGTTCTCTTCAAGGGCAAGTCGATCGCCGACTGCCTCGATTTGGATGTTCAACAAGCCATCGAGCATTTCGATGCTTTCCCAAAGATTATCAGCAAGCTTAAAACCCTTGCCGATGTAGGGCTCGATTACATCAAACTAGGTCAACCCTCACCAAGCCTTTCGGGGGGCGAAGCTCAGCGAATCAAGCTTTCTCGCGAACTGAGCAAACGCGGGACGGGCTCTACGATGTATGTGCTTGATGAACCGACCACTGGCCTGCACTTTCATGACATTGATTTGCTGCTCCAAGTCCTCCACGACTTGGTTGATAAAGGAAATACGGTGGTGGTTGTCGAGCACAACCTGGATCTGATCCAATCGGCCGACTGGGTGATCGATTTGGGGCCCGAAGGTGGTGCTGGGGGTGGAACGGTTCTATGCTTCGGAACACCTGAGCAAGTCGCGGAGGTTCCGACTTCGTATACCGGGGTCGCATTGAAGCAGCATCTGAGCACGCACAGCTCCAAGCCATCGAGCAAAAAGGGGCGGGCTGCGGCGAGCAAGAAATCGAAACTAGAGAAAGTTTCGACTGAGAGTTCCCAACTCACGAGTCCCGCGTTGCAGGATATCTGTGTTGTCGGGGCCAGCCAACACAATCTCAAGAATATCGATGCGACGATTCCCAAGCAGGCCATGACGGTTTTTTGCGGACATAGCGGTAGTGGCAAAACATCGCTTGCGATGGAAACTATCTATGCGGAAGGTCAACGGCGATTCGTCGAGAGCCTCAGTCCCTATGTTCGTCAGTTCGTTGGCCAAATGCCCAAACCGCCTGTCGAGCGTATAGACGGATTAGCCCCCGCGATCGCCATCGAGCAAAAAGGTCTTTCACACACACCTCGCTCGACGGTCGGCACGGTCACGGAGATCTACGACTATTTCCGAGTTCTCTATGCCAGGATGGGTAAACAGCACTGCACCCAATGCGATGCACCCGTTGAAGCTCAGACGATCGACCAAATCCTCGATCGATGGATGCAAAAGAAATCCGAAGCGGTTCAAAACGCCAGCTTGCCCCAACGTTGCATGATCCTTGCTCCCGTGGCACCCCATGCGAACCAAACCCTAGAGACATTTTTGCAAGATCTCTTGCGGATGGGCTATACGCGAATTCGGATCAACGGCAAGACCCAGCAGATCGATGATCAGTTGAAAATTTCGTCGAAGCAAGTGCAACAACTCCAAGTGGTCGTGGATCGAATCCAATTCGACCAAGTCGATCGCAAGCGACTGGCTGACAGCGCTTCGACGGCGCTAGGGCTTGGCTTGGGTATCGCACAGCTTGCCTTCGTCGATGATTCTCGGCCCGAGGCCCGATGGAAGATCGAGACTTACTCGCTTCACTCTGCGTGCCATGCTTGCGGCATTTCCTTTGAGGCCCTGACACCGCACTCCTTCTCGTTCAATTCATCAGTGGGATGGTGCGAGGCTTGCACAGGCCTAGGGACACAAAAGGGGACCGATCCGATGCAGTTTATCGATCGAGGCTCAAGTCTCCTCGATGGTGGCTTGCTCCTATGGCAACCTGGAGACAACCCCATGGCGAAGGCGCTTTTCAAAGCCATGGGAAGACAACTGGATTTGCCGGTCCAAGAGCCATTTGGTCAATGGAGCGATAGGCAGTTGCACACTTTTTTTCATGGTGCGGCCGATGTGCTAATTCCTGTATATCGCACGGACGTATCCGAAGTTTCGGATTCGAAAGATCCGTGGTTTGAATTTCGATTCGAAGGGATTATTCCGACGCTTGAATATTTCTCAAGAATCCGCAGTGACATTCGAAACCGGATCCAAGAGCATCTGGCCGATGTGCCTTGCCGAATGTGCGGGGGGTCCAAGATCAATCCTCAGGCAGCTCACATGCGTTGGTTTGGACGTAGGCTCGGAGAGCTCATGCTCATGTCGCTCGATGAACTGCTACCTTGGATTCGCACGATCGATTTATCGAAGCATGAGGTTCAAGTCGGAGGCGAACTGCTACGTGAAATCATTCAACGCTTGCAGTTCTTGGTCGATGTCGGATTGGATTATCTGACGTTAGGTCGAACAGCAAACACGCTATCGGGGGGCGAGTCTCAGCGCATCCGCTTGGCAAGTCAACTCGGTACAGGTCTATGCGGGGTGCTGTACGTTTTGGATGAACCGACGATTGGCTTGCACCCGAGGGACAACGACAAGCTGATTCGCGCCATGCACAACCTGCGAGACTTGGGCAACACGTTGCTGGTCGTCGAGCATGATCGGGATGTGATTCGAAGTTCCGATGCGATTCGGGATTTTGGACCAGGGGCCGGCCCTCAGGGTGGTCGGATCGTTGCCCAAGGTACCTTAGAGGAGATTATCCAGAACCCTGATTCGATCACTGGTCCGTATCTTAAGGGCACTAAGTCGATTCAAATTGAAAATACGCGCAAGCCGATTATCGATCCGGAGACATCCAAGGAAAAGCGGAATTGCAAGTGGCTCACGATCCGTCGAGCATCGCACAACACTCTCAAGAGCATTGATGTGGCTTTCCCTCTTGAGCATATGATTGCCGTCACGGGCCCGAGCGGTAGTGGCAAAAGCTCGTTGGTTCAGGGTATCCTGTATCCGGCGTTGTCGAAGCAATTCCATCGTTCGAATTTGGTACCTGGGTCCCACGGGATGATCGAGGGGGCCAACCAGCTCAACAAGATCATGCAGGTCGATCAGTCGCCGCTTGGGAATAGCCCCTCGAGTACACCGGCGACTTACACCGGAGTATTTGATCTGATCCGTCAGTTCTATGCGCAGCTACCGCACTCTGACGTATTCCATTCGAGTTTTTTCAGTTTCAATGCAGGGCCCGGACGCTGCACGGGCTGCGATGGTGTTGGAAAAAGACGCATCGAAATGCATTTTCTGCCCGATGTTTGGATCGAGTGCGAAGCTTGCCAAGGCAAGCGATATCAGGAACGCGTATTGGCCATCAAGTTCAATGGTCGAAACATCAATGACATCTTGGAATCGACCACCGCAGAAGCCTTAGAACTATTCCAAGATCACACGAAGATCGCAAGAATGCTTAAGATGATGTGTGATGTGGGGCTCAGTTACGTCAAACTCGGACAAAGCGCTCCAACCCTTTCCGGGGGCGAAGCGCAGCGGGTCAAGCTCGCTGCGGAATTGGTAAGGCCCACAACTGGAAAAACTCTTTTCTTGCTCGATGAACCTACGACAGGTTTACATTTTGACGACATCAACAAACTGATGAATGTGCTGAATCGATTGGTCGATCAGGGAAACACGGTGATCATCATCGAGCACAACTTGGAAGTCATTAGAAACGTCGATTGGGTGATCGATCTGGGACCCGAGGCGGGACGACATGGAGGCGAGTTGGTTTTTGCGGGAAGCCCGCTCGATCTGATCAACTATGCCCTTACATCCAATCAACAAGGCAAGCATCCTGGGAAATTTCCAAGCTATACTGGCGAGGCTCTTGCGCAGTGGGAAAGGATTCGCACTCCGGAGCAAACGCCTCTTGCAACTGGTTCGAAACGAACCACCAAAAGTGGCAAAACTCCCAAACAAGCCAAATAACTGCTTAAACTTTGATCGCTGGCCCAAGAGGCATCCCATGAAAGCATCAAGATCGTATTGGTTCGTACTTAGCTTGCTAACTGCCCTAGGCCTATGGATAAGCCAGCCTTGTGCATTGGCACAAACATCCTCTGAGGGCTGGGTAAGAGTCGATATCGCTAGAGACACATGGCTATCGAATTACCCAAGTGAGCAAAGTGGATCCAACGGAGCTGCACCTAGATTAAAGCTCAAGTCGATCATCGAGCTTTCGATCATCGATTTTCAGCCGGAAGCATTGAAGGGAAAAAACATCCAGCAAGCGAAACTGATGCTCAAGGTGGAAGGGGATCGGCCTATCGAGCGGGTGACCTTAAGCACCCTTAGCGCCGACTGGATTGAAGGGAACGGATCGGGCTATCAAGTCGTTAAGGGTGCATCGACCTTCACCCATCGAGTTTACCCAACCGAGCGTTGGTACGACTCGGATGTAACGGCAGTAAGTATCGGGCAAGGCAATACGCTCTATGCATCCGTCGATGCCAAGCCGGCCGATGCCAAGGGTTGGGTCGAGTTAGACATTCCTCCTGAGATTTTATTGGCGAGAGTTCATGGACTCAGTTATGGCATTCTTTTGATGGATGACACCGGGAGTACTTGGACTCGCAAAGGTGAAGAGTTCAAACAGGAGATCTTCCCCAACCGATTTGTAGCGAGTAAAGACTCGAACAAGTCCAGTGCTCCGCACATCCTGGTCAAGTACGGGGCAGAATCGAATTTCGCTCAAGCCGACAAGCCAGTTGCGGTTGAAACGCTCAGTTATGTCCCACCCGACAAGCTCGATCCTCGAGCTCGGTTGACTTGGAAGATCGCCCAGGAGGAAGCGAAGCGACTGATCGGTTTCCGAGCCAAATTGGATGGTCAGTGGATCGATCCATTTTGGGTTCCATCGATTCGAAGTCATCTGGACCATCGATTCACCATGCCTCTGGATCGGCTATTGGACAAGAAAGCAGGCTTGGTATCCGAGGGATCCAAAGAAGCGAAAATTAGTGTCTACGCGATACGCCTCGATGGGAAGCTAGGCGAGGAATCGAGCATTAGAGTCCCGGTTCTATTGAGCGACGACAAGCCCCTTGCGCTCGAACCGATCGCAGCGAGCACGACCTCGGTCTCGAAGGAGGCTCTTTGGGATGGAACGCTTGATGGTGCAGGTACCAACTGGAGCGTGATCGATCCATTGGACATCTATATCTCGAAGAGTAACGCTCTGATTCCATCGCAGCGAAAGACTTACCTCCGAGCAAATCACCTCTTCGATGCAAAAAACCGAAGAGTTACGATCGATATGGCCCGAGGGGCTTGGGCAGGCTTTCAACTGGTTTCCAAGCAACCGATGTCGGCTAAGCTGAGTTGGGTCTGGGAGACTGCCCCGAATGTTGCCCAGTCGCTCAAGTCCTCCCGTGTGGAATTCTACACCTATAGAGAGGTTCCAAGCGGCGATCAATCGATCCCCGATCCATTAATTCCGATGTCCACCGACGGTCAATTCCCTCGTGTTACTGCTCAAACCAGCGATGGGAATAATGCTTCGAATTGGCTTATCGAAACCTATATTCCCCCGGAATTTCCGGCGGGGAACCACGAGGCCAAGCTCATTGTCGAGCAGGGAGGTCAATCGATTGAACTTGCGGTGTCTATCCGAGTCCACGATGTTGTCATTCCAAAGACCCTGAGTTTTTTGCCGGAGATGAACTGTTACGCTTTGCCCGCGAATGATATCGATTACTATCGATTAGCCCATCGCCATCGGACGGTGGTTAATCGAGTCCCTTATGGACAAAGTGGGAAGGTGGCAGAAGGTTGCGCTCCGGTATGGAAAAATGGCGTGTTCGATTGGAGCGCGTTCGATCAACGTTTTGGAAAACTCTTCACGGGAGAAGCGTTTGCAGATCTGCCCAGAGGAAGCGTACCGATCGAATGTTTCTATCTTGCGATGCATGAGAATTGGCCTCTTGCGATCGAACCAAACTACAACGGAAGTTACTGGGCTGATCAAGCCTTCACCAAAGAGTATCGCCAAGCTTGGGTTTCATCCGTCACTCAGAGTTTTGACCACTTGGCCCAGAGAGGTTGGATGCAAACTCGCTTTCATGTCTATCTAAACAACAAGAATAATTTCAAAGAGCGCGGTTGGTCGAGAGGCTCTTCGCCGTGGCTATTGGACGAACCGGCGAACTTCCAAGACTACATCGCGCTGCGTTATTTTGGTCTAGCTTATTTCGATGGACTCAAAGAATCTCAAGCAGCACGAAAGCTTTCGGGAACGATAGGTATTGATCGACTCAATGGGATCGATTTGCCCAAAATGGTTTTTCGGGCAGACATTTCCAGACCCCAGTGGCAACGCGACACACTCGACGAAATGCTCAAATTCAACGTGGTCGCCAGTGGAGCCTACAAGGAGTACGAGCATTTGGTACTTGATCGCAAATTCCGATTCGGCCAAGAAGTGGTTGTTTACGGAAGCAACAATCCGATCGGTAAAAGCAACGCAACAGCGGTGGCGTGGAGTTGGGATGCGTGGAGTTGTGGCGCCGATGGAGTTTTGCCATGGCAAACCATCGGCACGGCTGAGTCGTGGAAAAAGGCAGATGAACTATCGCTGTTTTACCCCACCGACGGTATGCAGATACCTGGGCCAGTTGCATCGATTAGGCTCAAGGCTTATTGCTATGGCCAACAAGACGTCGAGCTTTTCGAGCATCTGGCAAGCAAAGCTCAAATGGATCGATATCGATTTGGTGCAATGCTCAGGAACTCACTCAAGCTTAAGTCGCAAGATCGGGCAGAGGGGGGCTATACCGAGCCAGCCACTTGGAGCGACTACGGTTCCTTGACACCCGAGATGCTCCACCAGTGGAGAGTCCAACTGCTAAGGCTCAGCCAATAGCCTCCAACCCCTACGATGTCTAATTGCCAAAGTGGGGGCTTAGGGGATAGCGGACATCAACCCTGGCAAACCAAGCACCTTTTCCGAGTGCTCAAACAAAGGTAGTTTTCTATAATCCTGTGCATTCCTGAGGCTCGTCGGAACTCGGCTAGAGACCACGGCAAGCACTTCCGGGATATCGCAAAATCGTAAAACACCAGTCAACACGAACCCCTTGGTATAGGC
>Ga0315899_10003094_pt1 | contig 18140 bp, 14 predicted proteins | sample LakEriMetagenome_2_FD_203518 | JGI IMG/M metagenome (GOLD analysis project Ga0315899, IMG submission 203518) | Freshwater fungal communities from buoy surface, Lake Erie, Ohio, United States - Buoy 4 MA112 | ecosystem: Environmental > Aquatic > Freshwater > Lake | place: USA: Lake Erie, Ohio... | reverse complement strand
TGGGCGCGCTGCTTTTCGATAAGATCAGCGGTGAGCAACAAAATGTCAAAATCTACGGGAAATATGCGAAGCTAAGCGGAAGAGGACCCCTGACATGTCATCCACCATCGGTTTCATCGGTCTCGGCAATATGGGAGGCGGGATGGCCGCCAACCTGCTCAAAAACGGGTATGCCGTCCGGGCCTTCGATCTGTCGGCCGATGCGCTGCGCCAGGCGGCGTCGGCGGGGGCGACCGCCTGCACCAGCGCTGCGGACGCGGTAGTCGGCGCCGATGCCGTCGTGACGATGTTGCCGGCCGGGACGCATGTCGAATCCGTCTATCGCGACGCCGTCTTCGGTGCGGCGGCGGCCGGCACGCTCTTCCTCGATTGCTCCACCATCGATGTCGCTACCGCCCGGCGCGTGATCGAGGCGGCCGAAGAGAAGGGCTTTGCCATGGTCGATGCGCCCGTCTCCGGCGGCATCGCGGCCGCCGCCGGCGGTACGCTCACCTTCATGGCCGGTGGGTCCGAGCAGGCGTTCGCGCGCGCCAGGCCGATCCTGTCCGCCATGGGCAAGGCGGTGATCCATGCCGGCGCGGCCGGCAACGGGCAGGCGGCGAAGATCTGCAACAACATGCTGCTCGGCGCGACCATGGTCGCCACCTGCGAAGCCTTTGCCATGGCGGATAAGCTTGGCCTCGATCCGCAGACCTTCTACGATATTTCCAGCGTCTCCTCGGGCCAGAGCTGGTCCATGACCAGTTACTGCCCGGTTCCGGGCGTCGGTCCGCAAAGCCCGTCCGACAATGACTATCAGGGCGGGTTCGCCGTCGCGTTGATGCTCAAGGACTTGAAACTCGCGACCCAGGCCGCCGCGCAGGCCGGCGCCAGCGTGCCCATGGGCAATGCCGCCGAGGCGCTCTACCAACTGCTTGCCAACCGGGGCGAAGGCGGACGCGACTTTTCCCTGATGATAAAGCTGCTTCAGGGGGCCTGATCCTCCCTTGCAAGGAACTTCCGCCCGCGCCGGACGCTGAACCGGGCGGAGGTTCCCATGGCTGCTCGCGCATATTGGCAAGGCCAGATCCGGCTGGCGCTCGTGTCCATCCCGGTCGAAATCTACCCCGCGACGCGGTCGGGGGCGGCGATTTCCTTTCATCAGATCCATGAACCCAGCGGTCAGCGCATCCGGTACGAAAAAGTCGCGCCTGGCGTCGGCCCGGTCGATCGCGACGACATCCTCAAGGGCTTTGAAATCTCCAAGGGCAATTATGTCCTGCTGGAGGATGAGGAGATCGAGGCCGTCAAGATCGAGAGCCGCAAGACGCTCGATCTCGTCCAGTTCGTCGAAGCGGACGCGATCGATGTCCTTTATTATGAGAAGCCCTACTTCGTGCTCCCGGCAGACGATCTGGCGGAGGAAGCCTATGCCGTGTTGCGCGACGCGTTGCGCGCCACGCGCAAGGTGGGCCTTGGCCAATTGTCGGTGCGCGGGCGAGAGCAACTGGTATCCTTAAAGCCCTGTGGGCGCGGCCTCATCCTCGAAGTATTGCGCTACGCCGATGAAGTCACGCGCGCGCAGAAATATTTCAGCACCATCCCCGACCAGAAGGCCGACCCCGACCTGCTCGACCTTGCCACCGCCATCATCGACAAGAAGACGGCGCCCTTTCATCCCGAGGAATTTCACGACCGCTATGTCGATGCGCTCCAGCGGCTTATCGAAAAGAAGAAGAAGGCGAAGGGCAAGCGCATCATCGAGGATGTCGAGGAACCCGCCGCCCGGGGCAGCAACGTCATCGACCTCATGGCGGCGCTGAAAAAGTCTGTGGGGGAGGGGAGCAAGTCCGCGCCGGCCAGGAAGCCCGCGCGCAAGGCAGCTGCAAAATCCCCAGCCAAGTCCTCCGCCAAGCCTCGCGCCGCGGCCAAGCGCAAGAGCGCCTGACCATGGCGCCCAACCCTGTATCGCTGGCGGGGGATCGGTGGCGCGTTCCCGGGGAGCGACCCTGATGCCCGCCAAAAGCCCGCTCGACGCCTATAACGCCAAGCGCGACTTCACCCGCACCCGCGAGCCGAAGGGGGAGGTCGCCGGAACGGGCGGCAACAGCTTCGTGGTCCAGAAACATGATGCGACGCGCCTGCACTGGGACTTCAGGCTCGAAGTGGACGGGGTGCTCAAAAGCTGGGCGGTGACCAAGGGACCAAGCATCGACCCTGGCGACAAGAGGCTGGCGGTCCAGACCGAAGACCATCCGCTCAGCTACGGCGATTTTGAAGGGATCATCCCGCAAGGCGAGTATGGCGGCGGCACGGTGATGCTGTGGGACCGGGGCACCTGGGCGCCGATCGAGGGCAAAAGCGCGGCGGACCTCAAGGATGGCCATCTTCACTTCACGCTCGACGGCGAGCGGATGAAGGGGGAGTGGCTGCTCGTCCGCATGAAGCGCCGTCCCGGCGAGAAACGCGACAACTGGCTGCTCCGCAAGATTGACGATGCACAGGCGGGAGAAGGGGACATATTGGTCGAACGCGCGCTTACCAGCGTGCTGACCGGCCGGTCCATGGCGGAGATCGCCGCCGACAAGACCGGGGCGCAATCGTTGAAGGGCGCCAAAGGCAAGGCCTTTGGCCAGAAGATGCAGGCCGCCCGCGACCATAATGCGAAGGTCGTCCGGAAGGCCCGCCGGTCCGCCGGAAAGCTGCCCGCTGTCTCCTTGCCCCAATTGGCGACGCTGGTGGATGCAGTGCCCGCCGGCAATGAGTGGCTGCACGAGATCAAGTTCGATGGTTATCGCGCGCTGATCGCGGTCGCTGGCGAGAAGGTGCGCGTGTCCACGCGCAACGGGCTCGACTGGACGGACAAGTTCGGCCCGCTCGTTCGTGCGATTGCCGCGCTCGACCTGCCGCCCGCGCTGATCGACGGGGAGATCGTGGCATTCGGCGCGGATGGCAACCCCAGCTTTTCGGCGTTGCAGGAGGTGCTGAAGCGAGGCCACGGCGCGCAAAGGGACGACACGCCCTTTCAGTTCTTCGCCTTCGATCTGCTGGCCCTGGACGGCACGGACATGAAGCCGCTCCCCCAGATCGAGCGCAAGGAGCGGCTGGAAGCTCTGCTCGGACGGGCGGAGCCGCCGATCCGCATCTCGGATCATATCATCGGCGCTGGGGAGAAGCTCTATCAGTCCCTCTGTGCGGCGGGGCAGGAGGGCATCATCGCCAAGCGCATCGATGCGCCCTATCGTGCCGGCCGGACAAAGAACTGGGTGAAGGTGAAATGCATCCGGCGGCAGGAATTCGTCGTGATCGGCCGCGTCGGCAGCACGGCGCGCGGACGCCCCTTCCGCTCCCTCCTCCTTGCCCAGTATGAAGGCAAGACCCTCATCTACAAGGGGAAGGTCGGGACGGGTTTCGACGCTGACATGATGGTGCAACTGGACCAGGCGATGCGACCACTCGCCACGACGAAGGCGCCCGCCGATGTCCCGCGCGCTGAAGCCCGCGGAGCGACCTGGCTCGAACCCGTGCTCGTCGCCGAAATTGCCTTCGCCGAATTTACCGCGGAGGGCCGCGTCCGCCATGCCAGCTTCCAGGGGCTGCGCCGCGACAAGAAAGCCGCCGAGGTCAAGCCCGAGCGGCCCGTCCCCACGCCTGAGCCGCGCAAGGTCGTGAAGATCAGCAATCGCGACCGCGTTATTTTCCCTGAAAGCGGCCAGACGAAGGGCGAACTTGCCGACTATTATGCTGCGGTCGCGCCACTGATGCTGCCCTTCGCCGCCCACCGGCCCGTCAGCCTGGTCCGCTGTCCGCAGGGGCGCGCCAAGAAATGCTTCTTTCAGAAGCATGACAGCGGCGCCTTCGGCAAGGCGGTGCATCAGGTGCCCATTCGGGAGAAGGATGGCGGCGCGGAGGATTATATTTATATCGACGATGTGGAAGGGCTGCTCGCCTGTGTTCAGATGGGCACGATAGAATTTCATGGCTGGGGCAGCCGTGCAGGCGCGGTAGAGAAGCCCGATCGCATGATTTTCGACCTTGATCCTGACGAGGGCATGGATTTCGGCCGGGTGAAGGACGCGGCGCAGGACATCCGCGCGCGCTTGTCCGATCTGGGACTGATTTCCTTTGCCATGCTCTCGGGCGGAAAAGGCGTTCATGTCGTGGTGCCTTTGACCCCTGGCCATGACTGGAACGTCCAAAAGGATTTCGCGTCCCGCTTCGCGCAAGCGCTCAGCACTGCGGAGCCGGACCGGTTCGTCGCGACCATGAGCAAAGCCAAGCGCAAGGACCGCATTTTCATCGACTGGCTGCGCAACCAGCGCGGCAGCACCGCAGTACTGCCCTACTCAGCCCGTGCCCGGCCGGGTGCGCCTGTCGCCATTCCCATTGACTGGGACGAACTGGACGGGATTGCGGATGCGCATCCCTACGCCATCAACGATGCAGCCACGCTGCTGGATCGGGCCGCGTCGCTCAAGGGGTGGGGATTTGCCGCGCAAACTCTGCCCGACCTCTAACAGCCTGGAAAAGGACTTTGCTTGAAGCGCCCGATGCCGATTCCATTGCCGTGACAAGGGGGAGTCAACCTGCCTGATGAGCGGCACATCCTTGACGCTGGTTTATTTGTACGACTTATACTATTTTATGATCTGCGTTGTAGATTAGAAAATATCCTATATGTTTCCTTCGTTACCATTTAAGCAGCCAGCATGTCAGAACTCAGGATTATAGCTCAGTCTCTCCCTGCCACGGAGGTTCCCGGCCGAACCGCGCCGACGTTGGTCGAGCGCGCGTACGAGCATCTCCTGTCCATGCTGATGACGGTGAAGATCGCGCCGGGGGAGCGGATTCCAATCGATACGGTCGCGCGTCAACTGGGCATCTCCCAAACCCCGATACGCGAGGCTTTGAGCCAGCTTGAAGCGGAAAAGCTGGTCTATAAGACGACCAATGTCGGCTATCGCGCCAGTCCGCAGATGACGCCGGAAGAGGTGCACGACCTCTACACCCTCCGCCTGTTGATCGAACCCTATGCCGCGGCGCGGGCAGCCGAGCATATGGACGAGGAAACCCTTTCGATTCTCCAAAACATCCAGGCAGACATGGATGCCGTGGTGGAGCGAAACGAGCAGGCTTACGCTCGCTTCGCCGAAGCGGATGCGCAATTACACAGACTAATAGCCAAGGGAAGCGGCAACCGGCTGATCGAGGAAACGATCGAACGGCTCCATGCTCATCTCCAGATTTTCCGATCCCTGTATCAGCATAGCGCCCAGCCCAACGCGCCCGAGATCGCGGCGCGCGAGCATCAGCTCATCATCGCCGCCTTGCTGGCGCACGATCCTGTGGCGGCCGAACATTCGGTTCGCGACCATCTCAGCTGTTCGCAACGGCGGATGGATCACGCGACTGGTACCCGCCGCGACTGAAGCGGCTGAACTGTCGCAAATCAAGATGAAGGCCCTTGACGCGCCTGCTGGCACCACTTACCACAATCTCGCCGGATCATATATGATATGAAACAGGTCTGGAGAGGACGGGTATGCGCGTTTCAGGGAAGACCGGATTTTCTTTAGGCTGCTTTGCGGCGGCGATGCTGGCAGGCCTGTCGGGTTCAGCGCTGGCCGAAACTTTCGTGTTGCGCGACTTCACGCTGATCGACGGCACCGGTCGCGCGCCCATGGCCAACCAGGCGCTTGTCATGACGGACGGCAAGATCAGTTGGGTCGGCCCGGTCGGCAAGCTGAAGGCACCAGCAGGGGCCAAGGTTGAAAAACTGGCGGGCAAGTATTTGATGCCCGGCCTGATCGACAGTCATGTCCATCTTGGTCTGGTCAACGGCATCACCCAGGATCTCAAATATCAAACCACGGCCAATATCGAGGACCAGCTCAAGACCTATGCCGCTTATGGTGTGACGACCGTCCAGGCGCTGGGCACCGAGCAGGATCTGATCTTCCCCATCCAGCAGCAGCGCAAGGGGCGGACATCCAATCCCCGCGTCTATACCGTGGGGCAGGGCGTCGTGTTCAAGGGCAGCTATGGAGGCGTGCCTGGGCTGGACCAGTCGGTGGCGACACCGGATGAAGCGCGCACGATGGTGGACGCTCAGGCATCCAAGGGCGCGGACCTCATCAAATTATGGGTCGATGACGAATTCGGCATGCTGGACGAGCGGATGCCGCCGTCGATCAGCACCGCCGTCATCGATCAGGCGCGCAAGGACGGCAAGAAGACGGTCGCGCACATCTTCTATTATGACAATGCTGCTGAATTGACGCGCGAAGGCGTGAATGGCTTTGCCCATTCGGTGCGCGATCGCGGAGTGGACGACGCCTTGATTGGCCAGATGAAGGCGAAGGGCGTGTGGCAGATGGCCGCGACGCTAAGCCGTGAGGCATCCTTCATCTATAAGACACTGCCCTTCCTCGACGATCCCTTCTTTTCGCGTGGCGTGACCCCGGCGGTGCTGGCCGAGCTCAAGAGCCCGGAGCGCGCGGCTAAGTTAGGCGCGGCGCCCAACTTCCCCAAATATGCGGCCGCGCTGAAACAGGCGTCGGACAATTTCGGGCGCGAGGTGAAGGCCGGCATCCGCTATGGCATGGGTACGGACAGTGGCCCGACCGCACGCTTCCCCGGCTATTTCGCGCATTGGGAACTGGAATTGATGGTGAAGGCCGGCATTACGCCGATGCAGGCGCTGACCGCGGCGACAAGCGCAAATGCCGAATTCATGGGCGCCAAGGACATTGGTACGGTCGCACCGGGGAAATGGGCCGACCTGCTGGTGCTGGACCGCGACCCGACCAGGGACATCCGCAACACACGGGCCATCAGTTCGGTCTATATCAGCGGGACAAAGGTTCCCACGATCTGGCAGACCTGCAAGGGCCGGGCGGCGTCCGCGTGTGAGGGGCGTCCGTGACCGGAGAGGCAACGGCACTGCCCGATCAGCAAGCCGCGTCAGTGACAGCGGCTATGCGCCCAACCCGGGCGCGCCACGTCGTTCTCTGGCTGACGGTGCTGGCCTATCTCATCACCTATATGGACCGCGTCGTCATCGCGACGGCCGCGCCGGTGATTGAGGAGGAATATGGCTTCTCGCCCGTGACCATGGGCTGGATATTCGCGTCCTTCTCCATCGCCTATGCCCTGTTCCAGATCCCCGGTGGCTGGCTGGGCGATCGCTTTGGCCCCCGCCGGGCGCTCACGGGGGTGGTGCTGTGGTGGTCGACCTTCACGGCGGCGACAGCGATGACGTGGTCGGCTGGATCGATGATGGTGTGCCGCTTCCTGTTCGGCATGGGCGAGGCCGGCGCTTTTCCCATCGCCACGCGTTCTCTGTCCCGCTGGATGCTGCCGTCGGAGCGTGGCTGGGCGCAAGGCGTCACCCATGCGGGCGCGCGCCTCGGGGGGGCGGTGACTCCGGTGTTCGTGGCACTTCTGATCGTGCAGTTCGGCTGGCGCATGCCCTTCATGGTGTTCGCGCTCGTCGGTGTCGCCTGGGCGGCGCTGTGGTTCTATTATTATCGCGACACGCCGCGCGAACACGCGTCGGTCAACCAAGCCGAACTGGAGATGATCGAAGGCGCTCTTGGCGCAGGGCGCGCCCGGACGAGCGTGCCGTGGCGCCATTTGCTAGGGAATTCCCAGCTTTGGGTGCTGTCGGCGATGTATTTTTGCTATGCCTATTGCATCAACATCTTCCTGACCTGGTTTCCCAAATATCTGCACGATGCCCGCGGGTTCGACATCGCGCTGATGGGACTGTTCGCCAGCATGCCGTTGATGGCCGGCGTGATCGGCGACCTGCTGGGTGGCTGGGCATCCGATCTTCTGGTGAAGCGCGGCGCGGGGTTGAAGATGGCGCGGCGCAGCGTCGCCATTGTCGGCTTCCTCACGGCCGCCGTCATGATCCCGCTGGCCGCCGCTATGGACGGGCATGTGGCCAGCATCATCTGTTTCTGCTTCGCGCTGTTCGGGCTTGAGCTGACCGTCGGCGTATCATGGGCGGTCACGCTCGACATCGGCGGCGAATATGCCGGCTCCGTTTCGGCCGTGATGAACACGCTGGGCAACAGCGGCGCGGCGGTCGCTGCGGCGGTCACCGGCTATATCGTCACGATGAGCGGCTGGTTCGCGGCGTTCGCGGTCCTATCCGTCCTGTGCCTGATCGCAGCGGGGCTGTTCCTGCGCATCGACGCCTCGCGCACGTTGCGGGACGGGCAGGAGCAGCGGACATGACGGAAAAGCCCGAAACCGATCGGCGCACCCTGCTGAAACTGGCAGGCTTTGGCGTCGGCATGGCCGCCGCGCCGTTCGCCGCCGCGGCTCAGGAAACGCATGCCGGGCACCAGATGGCCATGCCAGCGGCGAATGCGGCGCAGCCTGCCGATGGCGCGGTGTCGCCCGGCTATATCTTCCTCAATCCCGACGAGGCAGCCTTTGTCGAAGCCTTTGTCGATACGCTGATCCCGCAGGATGACTTGAGCGCGAAGGGGACGGACCTGGGCGTCGCCATCTTCATCGACCGCCAACTGGACAGCGGCTGGGGCAATGGCGATCGCATGTATCTGCAGGGGCCGTTCCAGGAGGGGACGCCCGAGCAGGGCTATCAGCTGAAATTGACCCCCAACCAGCTCGTGCGGGTCGGCATCGCCGATGTGAACGATCATCTGCGCGCCAGCAAGGGCGGGGCCAGCTTCGATACGCTTGAAGAGGCCGACCGCATCGCATTTGTGACGATGCTTGAGGCCGGCAAGATCGAGCTGCCGAGCGTGCCGACCCGCACCTTTTTCAACACGCTCTTCCAGCTGGCGATGGACGGCTTCTTCGCGGACCCGATCTATGGCGGCAACCGCGGAAAAGCGTCGTGGAAGATGCTGGGCTATCCGGGCGTGGGTGAAATGTACGCGGACAAGATCGCCGAATGGCGCAACCGTCCGTATCGCGTCGACGTACCCCTTTCGATCCAGGATCTTAGTTGATGGCGACGAAGCTCCCTCCTGTTGACGTCGTGATCGTCGGGTCGGGCTGGACCGGTGGCATCGTTGCCAAGGAACTGGCGCCCACCGGGCTCAAGGTGGTGATGTTCGAACGCGGCCGGCCGCAGGACACCGTCCCCGATTTCGCGGGCCCCCAGGCGCATGACGCGCTCAAATATAGTCGCCGGCTCCACATGGTGCAGGACCTGTCACAGGAAACCATCACCTTCAGGAACAGCATGGATCAGGTGGCCTTGCCGATCCGGCAACACGGTTTCTACTGGCCCGGCACCAATGTCGGCGGATCGGGCGCGCACTGGTCAGGGCTTACCTGGCGCTGGTCGGAATGGGAGCACAAGATGCGCTCCGGCACGATCGGCAAATATGGAAAGAACATTATTCCGCAGGACATGAACCTTCAGGACTGGCCCGTCTCCTATGACGAGCTTGAACCCTATTATGACCGGTTCGAGAAAGTGTGCGGCATATCGGGCAAGGCCGGTAACATAAAGGGGCGCCAGGTCGCCGGAGGCAATCCGTTCGAAGCGCCCCGCCAGAATGAATATCCCACGCCGCCTATGACGGCGTCGCATGTCATGACGCTGTTCGACAAGGCGACGGCCAATCTTGGCTATCATCCATTCCCGATCCCAACGGCCAATTGTTCGCAGGACTATGTCAATCCCGATGGGATCGCGCTTGGCCAGTGCCATTATTGCGGCCATTGCACGGCCTATGGCTGCGAAGCCAATGCCAAGGCCAGCCCGCATTTCCTGATGCTGCCGCTGGCGCGCAAGAACCCCAATTTCCAGCTTCGCACCAATGCCACGGTGGTGAAGATCAATCTGGATTCCGACGGCAAGCGCGCGACCGGCGTCACCTATGTCGATGCACGCGGCCGTGAGATCGAACAGCCCGCCGATCTTGTCATTCTGGGCGCTTTCGTCACCGGGAACGTCCACCTGATGCTCCATTCGGGCATCGGCCAGCCTTATGATCCCAAGACCAATACGGGCGTCATCGGCCGCAATTACGCCTTTCAGGGCGGTGGCGGCGCGCGGCTGTTGCTGGACAGCAATACGTTCACCAACCCCTTCATGGGATCGGGCGCACTTGGCAGCTGGATCGACGATTTCAACGGCGACAATTATGACTTCGCCAAGGCGGGCTATATCGGCGGCGGTGGCATCAGCATCGGCAGCAACAGCGGCGACCCGTTGACCTATCATCCCACGATGCCCGGCCAGCCCCGGTGGGGCAAGGGATGGAAGAAAGCGATGGTCGATGCCTATCATCATGTCGCCGGTGTCAGCCATCAGGGCGCGGTGATGAGCTATCGGCAGAATTATTTCGATCTCGACCCCACTTACCGGGACGCGTTCGGCCGGCCGATGCTGCGCCTGACCTTCGACTGGCAGCCCAATGAGCAGAAGCTGATGGCGGCCCACAGCGCTGTCTGCCAACGGATCGCCGAGGAGATCACTGGCCGCAAGGAAGGCGGAGCCGGGATGCCGCGCAGCTTCGGCCATTTCAACAGCGGTTTCTACCAGACCACGCACAATACCGGCGGTGTGGTGTTTGGTGACGATCCCAAGACCAGCGCTCTCAACAAATATTGCCAGTCCTGGGACGTGCCGAACCTGTTCGTGCTCGGCTCCTGCGTGTTCCCCCAGAATGCCGGGCGCAATCCCACGGGCCCGGTCGGAGCCCTCGCATTCTGGGCGGCGGACGCCATCACCAAGAAATATCTCAAGCGCCCCGGCGCCCTGGTTTGAACATCGTGCGCGCGACGCGCACCATAGGAGGTTTAGGTAAGTGAAGACTTGGATATTCGCCGCAGGGATTGGAGCGGTGGCTCTGGCCGGCACTGCGCTGGCTGCCGCGCCCAAGGGCAATCCCGCCAAGGGCCAGCAGATTTTCGCCCGGTGTGCCGCCTGTCACAAGGTGGGGCCTAATCCGGCGCGCTCGATCGGTCCGGCGCTGAACGGCGTGGTCGGTCGCGCCGCCGGTGCCGAGGCGGGCTACCGCTATTCGCCGGCGATGAAGGCGTCGGGCATCAAGTGGGACGAGGCCAGCATCGACAAGCTGCTGCAGGGGCCGGCCAAGCTCGTGCCCGGCACGAAAATGATTTTCCCCGGCATGGCATCGCCGCAGGATCGCGCCGATGTGATCGCCTATCTGAAGCAATATGGCGCGGACGGTAACAAGAAGTGAGCGACACCCCCTATGCTTTCGGCGCGCTTCGCCTGCCGCGATCGGTCCTGTTCGGGCGGGGTCAGCGTCATGCGCTGGGCGCGGTCGCCAGCAAACTGGGCAAGCGCGCGCTGATCTGCACGGATGAGCGGCAGGGCGCACAGCCCGAATTCCACGCCATGGTCGCGGACCTGAAAACCCATGGCATGGACGTCCATGTTTTCGACCGGACCATCCCTGACCTTCCGATCGGGCCGATCAAGGCCTGTGTCGAGGAAGTGCGAAGCTTCGTGCCCGATGTCGTCATCGGCATTGGCGGCGGCAGTTCCATGGACATGGCAAAGGTCGTCGCTGTCCTGCTGACTCATGGCGGCGATCTGCGCTCCTATTATGGCGAGTTTGCGGTCCCAGGACCGGTCACGCCCTTGATCGCGATGCCGACCACGGCAGGCACCGGGTCGGAAGTGACGCCCGTCGCCGTGGTGTCCGATGACGAACGCGGCGCGAAGATCGGCATCGCCAGCCCGCATCTCATACCGCTGGTCGCGATCTGCGATCCCGAATTGACCGTCACCTGTCCCCCGACCCTGACCGCCTGTTCGGGCGCCGACGCGCTGACGCATGCGGTGGAGGCCTATACGACGCTGGCGCGCCCCGCCGACCCCATGTTGACGCAGGACCATGTCTTTGTCGGCAAGAACCTCCTTTCGGACCATTTCGCTCGCCTGGCGATCGCCAATATCTTCCTCTATCTGGAACGGGCCTATCGCGACGGCAGCGACATCGAAGCGCGCGAGGGGCTGATGCTTGCGTCCCTTGCGGCTGGCTGCGCTTTCGGCACCGCGGGCACCGCGGCAGCGCATGCGATCCAATATCCGGTCGGTAACCTCACCCACACCGCCCACGGCGATGGCGTTGCCACGCTGCTGCCCTTCGTGATGCAGTATAACCAGCCCTTTTGCCGCGCCGCTTTCGCTGAACTCGCTCGGACGATCCAGTTGCCGGACAGCCCCGAAGCCGACCTGTCCCAGGCGTTCATCGACGCTGTTGCCGATCTCCTCGGCCGGGTTGCCATTCCCCGCTCGCTCGCGGCGCTGGGCCTCAAGGAGGACCAGCAGGACTTCGTCGCTGAAAATGCGCTGAACGCCGCCCGGCTGGTCAAGAACAACCCCCGCCCCCTCGATCTGATCGCGATGCAGGCCATCACCCGGGCCGCATTTTCCGGGGAGCGCGCCGCGCTCCGCGCCGTCTGATCCTCTGCCACAAGGTCCGCCATGACGAACAGCTTCACCTGCACAACCACTGAAGGCCATGCCGGCCCATTCGCCATTCCAACCGATCTTCTGATTGGCGGGCAATGGGTGGCGGCCGTCAGCGGCAAGCGCATCGACATCCTCGATCCCGCCACCGAAACGGTGCTGACGTCGGTAGCCGATGCAAGTCCGGCCGAGGGCATTGCCGCCGTGGATGCCGCATCCGCTGCGGCGCGAGCGTGGGCGGCAACGCCGCCGCGCAAGCGCGCCGATATCCTGCTCGCCTGCTTCCACGCCATGATGGCGGAGCAGGAATGGCTGGCCCAGCTCATCACGCTCGAAAACGGCAAGGCACTGGCCGATGCGCGCGGCGAGGTCGCCCATGCGGCCGAATTCTTCCGCTGGTATGCGGAGGAAGCGGTGCGCATCAATGGCGAACTGTCCGTGTCGCCGGGCGGCGCCAATCGCATCATGGTGCAATATCAGCCGATCGGTATCGCGCTGCTGATCACGCCGTGGAACTTCCCGGCTGCCATGGCGACCCGCAAGATCGCGCCCGCGCTCGCGGCAGGTTGCACCTGCATCCTGAAGCCTGCCGAGGAAACGCCGCTGACCGCGCTGGCCGTGGCCGAGATCATGCGTCGGGCGGGCGTGCCGGCCGGCGTCGTGAACGTCATCAACACAAGCGATCCGGGGCCGGTTTGCGGCGACATCCTGCACGACCCCAGGGTCCGCAAATTGTCCTTCACCGGATCGACCGAGGTGGGTCGCATCCTTTTGCGCCAGGCGGCCGACCAGGTCATAAGCTCGTCCATGGAGCTTGGCGGTAACGCGCCGTTCCTGGTGCTGGACGACGCGGACCTGGACGAGGCGATCGAAGGCGCTCTTGTCGCCAAGATGCGCAACGCGGGCGAGGCTTGCACGGCGGCGAACCGCTTCTATGTCCAGCGCGGCATCCACGACGCCTTTGTCGCCAAGCTGGTGGACCATATGAGCGCGATGAAGATGGGGCCGGGCCTGGAAGGCGCGACCCAATGCGGCGCGATGATCAACCGGGCGGCTATTGACAAGATCGAACATCTGGTCGCCGATGCGGTCAGTCGCGGGGCGGAAATAAAGCTGGGCGGGCGGGCACCGGCCGGTGCCGGTTTCTTCTATCCGCCCTCGGTTCTGGCCAATGTCCAGCCGGGGTCCGAGATATTGAGCACCGAAGTTTTCGGGCCGGTCGCGGCGGTGATCCCCTTCGACGACCCGCAAGAGGCTGTCTCGCTCGCCAACGCGACCGAATATGGTCTGGCTGCCTATGTGTATACCAACGACCTCAAGCGAGGGCTGCAAATGGCCGAGCAGATCGAGGCGGGAATGGTCGCCATCAATCGCGGCCTCGTTTCTGACGCGGCGGCGCCGTTCGGCGGCGTCAAGCAGAGCGGGCTGGGCCGCGAAGGGTCGCACCACGGGCTGCTGGAATATTGCGAGGCCAAATATATCGCCGTCAGCTGGTGATCCGCACCGGGGAATGAAGCGCAGCAAAGCTGGGGAGGGCCGGGAGCGCGATGACAAAAGTGAGCCGACGTGGGCTTTTAAGCGGAACCGTCGCCGCTGCCGCCGCCATCGGAACCCATCCGATCCGGCGTGCAGCGGCCCAGGAGTTGCCGGCTGGCCCGGACACGGAATGGCGCCATTATGCCGCCGACCAGGCGAATACCCGTTATTCTCCGCTCGACCAGATCAATGGCGAGAATTTCGGGGATTTGCAGGTCGCCTGGAGCTTCAAGACCGATATTCTGGGAGCGCGCAAGGAATATCAGTTCGAGCCGACGCCCCTGCTGGTCAAGGGGCGGCTGTTCCTGACGGCGGGATCGCGGCGGGACTGCGTGGCGGTCGATGCGGCAACGGGCGAATTGCTCTGGATGTACCGCAAGGATGAAGGGCAGCGCGCGCTCAATTCGCCGCGCCAGCTTTCAGGCCATGGCTGTTCCTACTGGACGGACGGCAAGCAGGAACGCATCCTGTTTGTGACAATCGGTTATCAGCTGGTGTCGCTCGACGCGGCCACAGGCTTGCCCGATCCCGCGTTCGGGGTGAATGGCGTGGTCGACCTCAAGCGGGATTTCGATCAGGACATCGATCCTGAAACGGCCGATGTCGGCTTGCATGCCACGCCGCTGGTCGCGCGTGACACGGTGGTCGTTGGCGCGGCGCATACCGCGGGTGACGTGCCCGCCGTGCGCAAGAATGTGAAGGGCTATGTGCGTGGCTTCGACATCCGCACCGGCAAGCGCAAATGGATTTTCCACACGATCCCCAAGAAAGGGGAATTCGGCTATGACAGCTGGCTGAACGGGGATGCCGACGAAGCCGGCAATGGCGGCGTATGGGCCGAAATGTCGGCGGATGAAGAACTCGGCCTTGTCTACCTGCCGGTCGAACTGGCGACCGGTGACGAGATGGGCATGTTCCGCAGGGGCGACGCCTTGTTCGGAGAGTCGCTCGTTGCGCTCGATATCGAGACAGGCGAGCGACGCTGGCATTACCAGCTCGTCCATCATGGCCTGTGGGATAGGGACATTCCCTGCGCGCCGATCCTCTGCGATATTCCCGTCGATGGCCGGACGGTAAAGGCGCTTGCCCAGCCGACCAAGCAATGCTTCCTCTATGTGCTGGACCGGACCAACGGCAAGCCCATCTGGCCCATCGTCGAACGACCGGTGGAGAAGGGCGACGTGCCGGGCGAATGGTATGCGAAGACGCAGCCATTCCCCACCAAGCCGCCGGCCTACGACGTGCAGGGCGTGACCGTCGACGACCTGATCGACTTCACGCCAGCGTTGCGCGCCAAGGCGGTGGAGCTGGTCAAGCAGTATAAGATCGGTCCGCTTTACACGCCGCCAGTCATCAGCAAGCCCGGCCGATGGGGCACGATCTCAGCGCCGGGTATCCAAGGTGGCACGAACTGGCCCGGCGGATGCTACGACCCGGAAAGCCACACCGTTTTCGTCTATTCCAAGACCCAGCCGTCGGTCATGGGCATCATCCCGAACAAAGACCCCAGCGTGTCGGAATTCCCGCACGTCCATGGCATTGCCGGAAGGGACGTCACGCCGCAGGCCGCGATGGGTGCCGAGCGGACCGATCAGTTCCGGCGGCCGCCGGCGCCGAAGCCCGGTTCCGGCCCGCCGCCCGGTTTCCTGATGGTCGACGGCCTGCCCTTGCTCAAGCCTCCCTATGGTCGCATCACGGCGATCGACCTTACAAAGGGGGACCTGAAATGGCAGATCGCCCATGGCGAAACCCCCGACAACGTCCGCAACCATCCAGCCCTCAAGGGCTTGAAGATTCCCCGGACCGGCCGGTCGGGCAATCTTGGGCCGCTTTGCACCAAGACATTGGTGATCTGCGGGGAGGCCGGTTTCTACACCAATGAATATGGCATCCGGGGGGCGATGCTGCGCGCCTATGACAAGGCGACCGGGGAGGAGAAAGGGGCCGTCTATATGCCCGCGCCCCAGAGCGGATCGCCGATGACCTATATGTTGAACGGACGGCAATATATCGTCGTGGCGATCGGCGGTGGCAACTATAGCGCGGAGCTTGTGGCATTCAGGCTGCCGGGAGTGGCATGATGAAAATGAAGAACCGCTACTGGGCCGTCGGTGCGGCGATGCTGCTGCTGGGAGGCGCCGTGATAGCACCCGCGCAGGCACCGGATCGTAATGTCTGGACCGGGGTCTATACGGCTGAGCAGGCGCAACGTGGCCAGATTGCCTATGCCGAAAACTGCGCTGCCTGCCACGGCGACACGCTCGCCGGCATTGACGTCGCGCCGGCGCTGGTTGGCCCGACCTTCCTCAACAACTGGAACAACACATCGGCCGGCGACCTGTTCAGCCGTATCCAGTCCACCATGCCGCTGAATGCGCCAGGCAGCCTTGGCGGCCGGAAGGTGGCCGATATCGAAGCCTATATGTTCGAAGCCAACGGTTTCCCCGCCGGGGAACTCGCGCTTCCTCCCAATGCCGCGCTGATGCCCAACGTGCGGATCGTGGCGCAAAAGCCGGAGAAATAGCTTCGGCTATTCTCCGGTCCAGTCTGGAACCGTCTTCGTACGCGCCAGGAAGTCAGCGACGCCGCGTCGAAAGTCGGCGCTGCCATAGACCTGCGCGATCAGATCCTCGACGTCAGGCAGATTGCCGAAGGTCATCCGGCGTATCATGTCCTTGGTCGCGCGCGTCGTGAGGGGCGCGTTCTCCGCCGCCCGAACAGCCAGGGCATCCGCTTCTGCGTCCAGCGCCTCACGCTCCACGATCCGCAGCAGGAAGCCGCTGGCGAGCAGTTCTTCCGCCGTCAGCATCTCGCCAAGCAGCACCATGCGCTTGGCGCGCTGCACGCCGACCGCGCTTCCGATGCGTGCGACGCTGGCGGCGGAAAGGCAGTTGCCGATGGTTCGCCCGATGGGCGAGCCGAATCGGGCGTCGCGCGTCGCAATGCGAAAATCGCATGCGGAAGAGATGTTTATGCCTCCCCCGACGGCCCAACCCTCAACGACGGCGATGGTGGTGCAGGGGATGGCGTCGACCGCGCCCATGCATTCGTCGATGTCGCGTTCATAGTCGACGCCTTGCTGGCCAGTCTGGTAATCGGCGAATTTGGAAATGTCGGTCCCGGATATGAAAGCCTTGCCGCCCACGCCGCGGAAGACTGCCACGCGGATGGAAGGGTCGGATGCAATGTCGCGGGCCGCGTCGCGCAGATCGTGCCACATCGCGCTGGTGAGCGCATTGTGGGCCGCGGGATTGTCGAACCGGATATGGGCCTGGTTCCCCCGCTTTTCGTAGATCAGGCGTGCATCGCTCATCGCGCCGCTTCCCTGTCTCCGGCCAGCAGGCCCTTCTCTACCAATTCCCGCCGGATTGCGTCGCTATGTTCGTTCAGAAGGGGAGGAGGCAGGCGGACTTCCTGAGGGGTGCCGCGCATCTTCACCGGGAAACCAAGCGCCTTGAACTCGCCTTCCACCGGATGCGGCACCTGCATGACCATGTCGCGCGCGACCGCCTGTTCGCTGACGACCGCTTCGCCATAATCGAGGATCGGGGCAGCGGGAACGCCTGCGTCAAGCAGGGCGTCAATCCATTCCTGCTTGGTGCGGGTAAGGAAGGTGGGAGCGAGATCCTCGATCAGCGCGATCCGGTTGACCACCCGCGCGGCGTTGGTCGAGTAACGCGGGTCATCCTGCAACTCCATGCGACCAAGAACGCGCAGGAACGTCAACCAAAGTCCCTGGTTCGCAGCTCCGATGACGAACCATCCGTCCGAAGCCTGCACGGCCTGATAAGGGGCGGACATGCGGTTGGCCGATCCGATCGGTGTGGGCGACTTGCCGGTTCCCCATAATTCGGTGGTTTCCCATATCGATAGGCCAAGCGCCGCTTCCAGCAGAGAGGCGTCGATATACTGGCCTTGGCCGCTCTTTTCCCGACCGATCACTGCGGAAAGGATCGCATAGGCGGAAAACAGGCCTGCTCCCAGGTCCGCGACCGCGATGCTGTTCTTGGCCGGTTCCATGCCGGGGAAGCCGTTGGAACTGAGGATGCCGGACATGGCCTGCGCGATAAGGTCGAAGCCGGGCCGCTGCGCCCAGGGACCTGTCTGCCCGAAGCCGGAGATGCTGGCATATACCAGCCGAGGATTGATCTTCGACAGCGTGTCGTAATCGATACCAAGACGCGCCGCG
>Ga0315899_10003093_pt1 | contig 18141 bp, 12 predicted proteins | sample LakEriMetagenome_2_FD_203518 | JGI IMG/M metagenome (GOLD analysis project Ga0315899, IMG submission 203518) | Freshwater fungal communities from buoy surface, Lake Erie, Ohio, United States - Buoy 4 MA112 | ecosystem: Environmental > Aquatic > Freshwater > Lake | place: USA: Lake Erie, Ohio... | reverse complement strand
ACTTTCGGTATATCCCAACCGGGAAGATAAGAGTGAATTCGATCCATGAAAGCTGTATCATCGCGCATCTCAGGTGGCAGCGGGCCAAGCAAGTGTCCTACTCGCTGCTGGTGCTCGACATCAACATCAAAGTTGCCGACCAAAACAAGGCTACCATCGGCGCGAATACTTTCCTTTCCTCGGCTAAACTCGCCGGACTCCATGTAGCCTTTCATGATGTTGACGCCGTCTTTCTGGTCGAAGGAAACGCCCGAAACTTCGTCAAAGCAAACAACATCGTATTGGCAAACCAAGCCCCGTTGTCCGTTTGAGTTATTCACGAACATTCGTGCGACGGTTGCTTTGCCTCCCGAAATTAAGTGGGCGTACGGCGAAACCTGTTGAAAAAGGTGACTTTTACCCGTACCGCGAGGCCCGAGCTCGACCATGTTGTAATTTCGTTCGACAAACGGCACCATTCGCAGCAAATACGCGTCAATGGCACGCTGGCTTAGCTTCTCGGAATCCAATCCGATGCTGCGCAAAAGAAATGCTTTCCAATCCGAAGTGTTGAATTGGGCGCGGGCTGCAGCGAGTGTTTCGAGCACATCTCGCTTTGATAGCTGAATGGCTCGCAAAAACTCAACACCAAATGGTCGACCATTCTTTTCCTGTGCGATCGCGGCATCATACCCAAGACCGACCTCTGCGTAGAACCCCCCGGTAAGTATCCGCTCGGCTTGGCTAACCACCTCCGAACTGATTCGCACATCGGTAAGACGGAGACTTGGAAGTGTTGCGAGGTAGGAATCCGTTCGAGCATCGAGTCTCGCACTTATGAGATCAATGATTCTGATTTCCCCTTGTTCCCTGGCTCTTGATTTAAAAAGCTCTTCCTCGCCGGCTCGAACGGTTCGGTCGGCCAATTGCCGCTGAACAATCTTGATCCCTTCCTCAATCTCCTCTGAGTCAGTGCTCGCGCAATAACGACCTAGAAGGAACTCAACAACGTAGGTTGGTACTGGAAACTGCCGACTGAAAGTCCGCACCAAATCCTTACGCACCAAGTAGCCTTCGAGCGTTGCTGCCGCTTTTCGATCGATCGTGTCGAGATCCATTACTTGTCTTCCTTACCAATAACTGTCTGTTGCTGTGCGACGAGGCCCCCTTCGGCATCGAGAATCACGATTGTCGCTTCATGATCTAGTAGCTCGTCCTTCTCGATTGCCACTGATGCGGAACCATCTTCCTTGAACGGTCGATCATGCATGGCTACGGTTGTAGATGAGTTACCAGCATGCCTGCGAATGTCAAGTCGGAGCCCATGGAATTGGCCAGTCAAGACAACTTTACAACGCAATCCTTTCCAAGAGACTTGTTCGATGGTGACAGTACCGCTACCAGTAGCTTTTCCTGATTGTGTGATATTGAGAAACCCTACAAAACATTCCTGAAGGCTTAGTCCACCATGGGTATATTCTTGGTTCGCTCGATAGCAGCTAACGCCTGGAGCTAATGCAAAACTCAGATCTACATTCCAGTACCAATGATAAAGCTCTTCATTGCTAGCCGCGCCCGGCTTGATCGCCGCGCATCGTCCCCATGTGTTATCAGAGAGTGCGCTCGAAAGTTCTGTCTTAGGCAAACCGCCCGGTACCAATAACCAACCGTGATCCGTCACAACACGAACATTCTTCCAACCTGCGTTCGTTAGCTGAAGAATTCGATCGCGTATGTCTGCAAGGATCGAATTCACATGCTTTGCGAGTTGAGAACCTCGAACATGACCTTCGTGGTCGATGTCTCCAATTTCCGTCCAGGCATTTCCTTTAGGATTGCCAGTCTCCGTTCGCTCCAGGACTTGCCACCCTTCGTCGGTCAGCAGCTTTTTCAAGTGATACCCACCCTTAAGCGACTGACCGGTTGCCGCGACCGATGGTTCAAAATCCGCATTGACTTCTTGGCCACGGATCTTGCTTCGCACAGGGGTAACTGCTGGCTTTGCGGTCGCTGTCACGCTTGGTAAAGCTGCCCAGGCGGTCTCTATTTCAACGGATAGACCTTTTTGCCTCAGCAGCGAATCCAACGATTTCGCTAGATCGAATCGCAACCCATCGACGAAGACAATGCAAAGACCTACAAGAGGCTCCATGGCCTTTTGCTTTCCGGCATGCGCACCGGGATATCCGTGCGAAACGACCTGCTTCTGGAGATGTCTTGCGGATTCGTCCAGCCAAGGGACATAAATAGTTTGCAAGACCGCTTGGAGGGCTTGGATGTCCTCTGATTTTTGTACCGCTGCTAACGCCTCGATGGCTGAAGCATCTGCATTCCAAGCAGAAGTCTCATAGGCACTTGCCAAATCGACGGGTGTACCAGCTGCGAGGCTTTGGCTTGTTACCTCCGCGAGTGTGGCCAAGCTCTTGAGCGAAACCGCCAACGGAGATTCACCAAGTTCGGCCCAAACCCATTCCCGTCTTTCGGCATGCTTCTCTTCAAGTTCCGCGATTCTTTGTCTTGATTGATGTTCCGGTAGATTAGACGAAGCGATTAGAGAATCCCGAAGATTTTTCTCCTCTGTTTCGTTGCACTGTGGCCATGGTGATTTGTCCTCAAAGAGCCCGGGCAGCGGGACTTTTCGAAGAAGCGATGGGAGGGCTGTGTAGCGTGCCGGCGCTTCACAGAATCGTCCCCAGACGGTATCCCAATTGTTCTCCCGTTTGGTTAGTAGAGTCGCTGCTTTAAGCGGTCCATCTTTTTCTGGATCAAAGCCAAGCTGTGATTTACATATCTCTGCAAACCCCCGCCATTGATTCTCGTCTCGAGCCTTTCGAAAGCCATCCCCTTGATCGAGCCATTGCAGGACATCACGAACCGGATCGCCACCTGAGAGCAGTGTGTTGAAGTAATCCTTGTCGAGGTGCTTTCCCCGCAGCATTGATAGATCTTCATCGAGCAACCGATACAAGGCTAATTGCATTGATTGCTTTGCGTCCGAGTCTTGAGCGACATCGAGCCCTAATCCACCTTGGCTTGATTTCAAAAACGCCAAAGTCGTCCAGTCCTTCGCGTTGACTTGCGACCAAATCACACCTCGGAACTGAAGTTCAGCCAGCGGCTTCAGTTGCTCGGAACAGGATTCAACTGCGCGAAGATCTTGTCGAGTGACGCCGGGCAAGTACAGGATTGGAGTGCCATCGGCCTGAATGGTAGTACCTTCAATCGCTCCTGAGATAACGCATCGCAGCCAGATTGCTGGACCAATTCTCTTTCCGGGCAGATAGTCTCCAAGCTGAAATAGCTCCGGCATTTCGCTTTGGAGTCGCGGAATCACCGATTCCCAATGCCGATCACCGTCTGGCCACAGTATGCACGACGGCTTCTCCTGTACGTCCGAGTTATGCTTAGCCGCCCCTCGAACGCTGGTTTTGATGGAATCGATGACTTTCATAAACTAATGGTTTCCTTAAACCAACAATCTTGTTCTGGCTTGCATCCGATTTACTGGTCGAGTGAAAAGTACCCGACTGCTTTGTCGACGAGTTTCTTCGTCCGACTGCTTATCTGCTTCACACTCCACGTATCTGCATTGGCAAGATCTTGATTGAGTTTGAGCCCATTTCGAAAGCCTACAGGTCGACCCTTACGATCCATGCGGTCACGCTTATCTTCGAAAGACTTATTGCCAAGTGCGGAATTGAACCCAGTAATCGTTAGATTCCCCAATTTATGGACATGGTTTCGTTGGTGCTCTGCCGCAAGTTCCTTATCACCATCGGCGATCATCGTAACCCATGCTTTAGGAATGTTTTCGCCTTGAGGAAAGATATGCTCAATTGTCCAAACATACTGTTTGCCATCCATTTTCCAGAGGTCGACCCAAGTCTCTCGGGTCATGTAATGCTCCTCTAGGGCGCACAGAATGAATCGAGTCGCATTGGCATTCTCTTCATAGATAGGACCTTCAAGCTTCTGCCTAAAGACATCATCTGGAGCAGATACGGACGCAAGCTGTTCACGGATGAATGTGACAATATTGGCCCCCGTAAGCTCTTGCTTACGAATGCTCTCCAGCATCGCCATAAAAAGTCGCGTTAAGTCACGAGTAGGGGGAATGTCTGTTAGGTTTCTTCTGACGAAGAACCGAACCAATGACTTAACGATCTGCGCTAGCATCGATGTGTCCAAGGCAAAGGCAGACTTACGGACCATGAGATTAAGCATGAGCAAATAGGCCGGCGCTCCCTGGATTTGCTCCAAGTCACGCAAAGGGGTTACGAGCGGCTGAGAAGCGGATTCATCGGACGTCGATATCAGGTACGAATACTGCTTTCCAGCTGCAAGAAGGTTTTTTAAGCAGACTTTTACGTCGTGATTAATCAGCCTTTCGTAGATTTGGATGAGATTGGACCTCGTAGCTACCGGAACCTGAATTATCTCTTTGAGTTCCTCGCGAAATCCGTTGTAGTACTGTCTGAAGAACCGCTCCTGAATCGAATAGTCATCCCCCAAGTAACCGAGGAGCTTATTCCAATGGGTGAAGTAGTAATCAATCTTTCCTGGCTCGAGAATCTCAAGCTTGGCAAGCAATTTGTTTTTGATCAAATCAATCCCGGTGAGCGGTGTCCCTCGATTGTTCAAAGACTCAAAAAGCGTATAAGCGTCAGCATGGGTTGCTACTTCAATCTTGACCAAGGTGGATCGAAAAACCTTGTCGAGCAGATTGATAATCTCTCCGCAGGGATCCTCGTGGTCTTGGATCAGCGTATTTATCCTATTCTGAAAATAGCGAGCAGCTTTGTAGATCTTGCGATTTCCTGCGTTTGGAGGCGTTTCCACTTCGCTAAGTACGCCAAACTCGGAAAGAATAGCGCGGTAGTCGTCTTGGTTGTTATTGTGGATTTGTGGAATGACGCGGATGGAGTCCTCCGTTCCTTTGAGCAATAGCTTTCGCTTTAGGTTGAGTAACTCAAGCTTCTGATCTTCGCTTAATTGATCACTGTATTCGCTCAGTGATACATAAATGGATGCCATCAGGATCGACAGAGTAGTGATTCGTTGCTGGCCGTCGATCAGTTCGAGATGTTGAACCGCCATCGTGTCGTCGGTCTGGTTGATGCAGATTATTGATCCCAAGAAATACCCAGGATCATTATCGAGAATGTCGTCAAAAAGATCCTCCCAGTGCTTTTTGTTCCAAGTGTAGGGGCGCTGGTATCGGGGAATCTGGTAAACGACCTTCGCGGTGTCCTCGAAAAGTTGCGATACGGGGTAATTAAAGACGGACTTAATCATTTAATAGCTCCATCAGCGAGTTTTTCGATATGCCTAAGCCAATCTGAGAAAAGAGGGCACTCAGTCCTAATCTTTTTGATTCCAATCTCTATCGCCCCGAATATGCCGTCAATTGGCTTTTCGAACTCTGGATACAGCTCTTCGATTCTCTTACTCGGTGCAGTTAGCGGACTATCGTTGATCTCCTCCGGCGAGCGGAATTTATTTCGGATTTTAAGTAAGTCGTCCGAAAGATAAGGGCGACCAAGAGCTGATGCAAAATCGCTCGGGTCGCTGAACAACAATGCTTCGAACTCATACATCTGAATGTATGGAATAAAACGACGCATCGCGTTTGACCCAACTTCGATTTCGATGGCTTGGACCATCGCCGAAATCATGATTTTAGATTTAGTCACATTTTGATTCATGCGGATTGCTTGCTGGTAACCGGGAAACTTCGTCGAGATTCCGTAGAAGTCAATTAGCAAGGTACAGTAGGCGGTGGTGTCGTTGAGCAACCGCAAACGTACATCTTTGACGATGCGCTCAATCGTTACGTTGCCACCCTTATGTCCAGGCTTGCCCAACAACGCCGGCACTAGGACGATGCCCTTGGGTTGGAAGATTGGAAACAACATCTCGTTGACAAACATTTCCTCTGTTTGTCCTTCGCAAACAACATGAACTCGAATCATCTAGGCGGCCTCCCACCAAGAATGTTTTTGGCCCAAAGCTCACCAACCGAATATTCCTCAAGCCAGGCTTTGAAGTCCATCTCTTCTAGTCTCTTCAGGACAGACGATCCCTCTTCTCGCTCAACAATAACAAGATCTTCGATCGAAAATTCATTGACAAGAGAAACAGATTGCGTGGACACAATTACCTGCATTCGCTCAGAGGCTGATCTGAGTAGTGAGCCAAGCAATGTGACAGCGTACGGATGCAAGCCAAGTTCTGGCTCATCGATGATAATGGTCGATGGAGGTTCAGGTTGAAGCAGTGCCGTGACCAAGCAAATGAATCGAATTGAGCCATCAGAAAGTTGACTCGGCCAAAACAAGTATTCATTTTGCTTCTGCTTCCAAAGCAATCTAACTTGTCTTTCGCCTGAGGGGAGTTTTCTAGTTTGTAACACGAAGTCATCGAAAAACGGTATGGCTAGCTGAACAGTCTTCCGAATTTGAGCGTAGGTTTCGGGATGCTCCTCTTTAACGCGAAACAAAAACGCAGCTAGATTTGACGCATCCTGAAGTAAGGACTGGTTTTCGTGCAGAGGGTTAAGCCTTTTCATCCCGGCCGTTTCGCTGGTGTCGTGAAAATGATATACCTTCCAGTTTGTAATAGATGTGTAACAGTAGTCTTCGACACTTTCGGTGCCTGATGACTCCCATTCTGATTTTAATTTTGATTCCTTGTGGCCGGAACCAAGCTGTATGGTTTTTTTCCCAAAGTACGGTCCATTGAAAACAATCGCTTCCCTCTCGAAGATAAACAAACCTTCCACGGTTGGTTCAAGTTCGAACTCGTAGGAGTTGAGACCAAACTCAACTTTTGAGACAATAGCTGAAGTTTCCTTGACGCCGAAATGCAATACGCGATCTGCTGTACCTTGCTTATTCGTCCATCCTTCCAATCGCCCTTCGATCAGTTCTCCTAGCATTCGAAAGTAAGACACAAAATTGCTTTTCCCAACACCGTTTGCGCCAATCAATACGTTGAGTCGATTAAGAGAGAAATGGTTGAGCCCAGCGATGGACTTGAAACCCTTTATCGTCAGGTAATCAATTGCTTTTTTTGTGCCCATTCTTAGCCTCTTGCTCCTTGCGTCTGCCTCACCAATCGCTTTGCGGCAAGCGTATAGTGACAATCGTTGAATCGTTCGCCTTTGAATTCAGGGCCTCCGATGAAGTCGGCTGTCTTTTCATCCCAGCCCCAGAACCATGGGTAGTCTTCTTTGGAACGCTGCGGTTCCTTGCCCCTGTCTTTGTCCCATTTGATTTTGGGCTTCTCTCGCAAAATGCCAGCGCCTTTCTTCTTGACGTCGGGAACATTTAAGAACGGACGAATATTCATGCGGACTCCGTCATTGATGTCAGGTTCCCAGCCGATTGGTTGCTGGTTAAGAGGTTTCCAGCGGACGAAGATGTCGTATGGAGCTTCACCGGCCAGGATCAGCTCTAATCGCTTTTTCAATTGCTCGGCAGCAGACAGCTTCTCTTGAGCACCATCGACGCCGTTGGCCGAATCTTGCGATTGCCGCGTCATCCAATCGCCGAGATAAGTGTAGATCACCGTCTCGAGGTTTTTGCGATCGAGCTTGCGGTAATTGACCAGCGCCGAGAACCCGTCACGGAGTCCATCCCAGATCTGCCAAATGAAAGGACGTTGATGGAAAAGCTCACAGTGCTGCTGGAAGAAACCATCGCGCAGCCAGGTTTCCAAGCCCTTGCCCGCGTAACCGGCGTTCTTAAGCAAGCCGGGAAGTACGTCGCTTGACCAGGATTGGCCGTACGCTTTGGCCAGCAGGTCGAGCAATCGGTCGGCGGCACTGGCCTCGCCACGCACTGGCGGAATGCAGACGATGCCGTCTTCGTCCGCCAAAGATTCGAGGCCATCCGGCCCGAGTGCCGGGCAATCGGGAAAGCTCGAACCAGTCTGTCGCGGCCACTGGTAGCCACAGAGCCGAGCTACTGCAACTTGCAGTGGGTTGTCTGAACCGTTTAAGTTGCCATCAAACAGCCATTGTGTCGGGTCGCTGGAAAACGGCTTCGGCAGTCCTTTAGGATACTTCTCTGCTGCTACCGTCTGCCAGTGTTCAAGGTTGAATGGGACCTTATCAAATACGTTGACTGCGGCATCGAGTTTCTGATCGAAACTCCTGACAGCAGATGGATAGTCGGGAGAACTAACAAAACACCATATCGCTGCCTGCTCTTTATCATCCGACAATGACAAAACAGGCGCGTTTGCATCAAACGGGACGCCAAAATAGATAGCGGCTGGCATCTTCGACATTTTTGCCACCGCGAAACCTCGCTTATTCCATGCTCGTTCGCCGCACATTCGAAATCCATCAAGTTCTAAGCAAGAACTGCTGTACGGATTAAAAATTGCGAAAGATAAACCGTCAAAAAGCTTGGTCCCAGAAGGGGTCGACTGCAAAGGCTGCCAACCATCACTTGAGAAAACAACCTCCCAAAAACAGCATCGGAATCGCGACGTGTCTCCGGGGCTTATTCCTTGCGTCGCTGTTACATATTGATCAAGTCTTTCCATTTCCTCCGTCGCTTGCGTCAAAACAATCCGAACATCGGGATTTAGAACTTGCCCTAACTGATTGCATAGGACAACTGGAGCAGAAAGGCCCCCACTTAGCAACGATGCTTTTTCCTCAGGCTGCTTCGAAAATGATACATCGATACCAGAAAACACATGGCTTTCAGAAGCCATTTGATTGGAAATTATAGCTAGCTGGGTGTTAAAATCCCACATTGGTGTCTGAAAGCCTTTCGCCCCCAGCCTTGCTACAAGCTCCCATTTCGTTTGCGACAACAGATCTTCTCGTAGACGCTTATAGCTGCTTAAGAACAGCCAGTTTTGGGGAGATACCAATGCATAACATCCGCCCAACAAAGTGAAAGCACGACTGCGTTCGACGAAACATGTTGCCAAATCAGCCTTTGCATTGAAGTGAAATCGCTCACAATAACTCTTGAGTACTTCATCTTGGTTGCCACTTCCGAGGTAAGGCACATTTGTGGCCACGAGCGTGAACTGGGCTGCGAGAATTTCCGCCGCCTTGGCAAGACCGCGCGCAGTCACAGTCATTTCAAGGTAGTTTTCAGTTTTCAGTTTGAAGTCTTCAGTGGACGACTCTCGGACGAGAACTTGTTCTAAAAGCGGTCTCAATTCGTCAAACCCAGCCTCCAGCAAATCGGCCTGGCCAGCGTTTGGATTAATGAGACTACCCAGCACAGGTGCGTTTTCGAACAACTGGTGAAGACTCGCCATGCCGTTTTCGAGCTTCTCATTCCCGCCAGCGAGCTTCAACCACTCTTCTTCGCTGGTGTTTGGGGCTAAGCCAGAGCACGCAAGGTTCATAGGCGGTAGCGAACAATAGCCAACACGACGCCACGCGGCGAGAGCAAGATTGAACGCCGCAATTTGGGTGCAACGAGGGTCAATCTCCAATCCAAATAGGTTATCGCGGATGACCGACTCTACAGCTTCTGATTTATCTAGCTCTTCCTCTTCCATTCGCAAGGCAACGAGTCGCTCGAACATCGCTACCACAAAATGCCCACTTCCCATGCACGGGTCAAGGCACTTTAGCTGTTTGGCTACCTTTGGCCAGCCATCAAAAGTCCCAGATGCAGGAGTCCATTTGTCGTTATCGGATTTGATGAATCGCAAATACGCCCATGGACATCCTGGAAGAGCCACAGCAATGCGAAGCTCGGCTTCGCTCCCTGCCGTTTCGGCCAAGTTGGGCTTCGTGGCGAAAATCTTTCCTGCATGCCACGCACCCAAAGTATTGTCGAGAAGGAAGTCCACCATGTAGTCTTCAGTGAACAACTGCGTTACCGCTGGCAGCTCGCGAGCACCGATCTTAACTACCGATGCGTTGACCTCGTCTTTCCGTTGAGCTTGCCAGAACTGGTACACCCAGCCTAGTGAGTCAGAGGCCGTGAAGACTTCAGTTGGCAATTCGCCAACAAATCGTTCTAATCCTTGTTGATGTTCCGGAGGTAATTCTATTTCGAAGACTGGTGAATCTGGCCGGAAGATTTGGGGAAGCATGCGTGCAGCGTATCGCGACGCAAGTTCCCAGCCATTGCGTGCCCCCTCATCAGTGGCCATGTCTTCGCATTCGGCGATCGAAATCGCTACAGGTTCCTGTGGATCGGGGTACATCAACAAATTATTCTCGGCAAGGAATCGAGCGAACAGCATGCGATGCCAATGCTCGTAGGCGACCTCCTCGATCAGCCGATCGAGTTGTTGAGTTCCACGCTTTTCGTCACGGGCATCTCCAAGCTGCCTGCCGTGAATACGAAGTTTTCGTCTCAACTCGCGTTCAGCTTCGGACAAATGGGTTGGCGGATTTGAGTCTCCTACTCCAAGCTGCTCTAACGCAGATCGCGAACCGGCTTCCGCAACATCACGAGCATCTTTGACGGTGCGTTCCAATTGGTTGCGTAACGATTTATCTAGCGATGCCATAACTTGTTACCGTTCCCCCGTGTCGTAGCTGGAAAGGTGGTGATCCAGCGACCAGATGTAAACACGTCGCCTCTGATTCTGTTCACAGAGCCGGTCCCAGTCATGTTTGATCGATAGATCACCAAGTCCCATCTTCTGATTCACCCAATTGGGAAACTCCACCAGCCACCTTCGCATGTCGTTCGCCTCGAGAAAGTTGATGGACGTGAACGGAGATTTGCAATCGATCGCCAATTGAACTTGATTTACGAAGGTCTCAGCCCGTTGCCTCCTGTGTTTTCCATCGGCGATTTGGCCGATGTGATTTCCTGTTTCGAGCACTGTAGCCATCGGCAGAAACAGCGACTCTTTATTTCCGATCTTATCTTTGAGTTGTTCCATGATCGTGGCATGTTGATTCGCCATGAAAGGCAAATTCAAGATTTCCACAAATACGGTTGTGTCGACGAGACAAACGGCCCTCATTCGGCAGCCTCCTTCATTAGCTGCTGAAGCCACTCAAATGACTTTTGCGTTAGCTCCTCGTCCGTCGTCTTATCCTTTAAAAACCGATCGAGTACTCGCGTTGTGACGAGCTCGCCGAGAGAAGCTTGAGCAACAAGATCAGGGAATCGCTTGATATCTCCTAACCGCACGATTCGGCTATCTCCAGCATCTGGGTCGCGGTAACAACAAAGGACGTCTTCGAGAGCGTTGTTTGGCAGGGCGTCCAGCAATGCGGGGTTGTGTGTTGTGACTAAAACTCGCAAACTGCGGGTTTTTCCAGACTCCTGAATTTGTCTTATTAAGTTCTCTGCTCGGCTAGGATGCACTCCGTTGTCAATCTCTTCGATAATCACAAATGACCCGGTCGGAGATCCGAGCAGTACTCCGGCGACGGCCAACACACGTAACGTGCCATCCGAGAGTAGCGGAGCGTCGATCTCGCGGTGATGACCGCCGAAGGACTCAACCAAGCGAACCATTACATCCCGACGTTCGGTCTCAATGAACTTGATGTCCACGATGTTTTGCTCTGGCAGCGAGCGAATAAAGTCGAGTAATTGCTGTTTACCAGCCGGTTCCTTGCAAACGTGAAAGAGTACGCTGGACAGATTCGAACCGTCCTCTTTCATGTAGCGATCTTTTTCATAGGAGTAGTCCCGCATTGCCGTCGGTCGCGGATCCAGGAAAATTATTCTTTTCAAATTTTCTCGAAATGCTTTCGTAACGCCGGGGATGACCTTCTGAGATTCTTGGTGCTTTGCTTCGAAACGCCCCGGGCTTTCAAGCTGATAGAAGATAGCTTGGCGGTTTGAGCACGGAATGTGCGGCTTGTTTCCGCCCTTCTTGAAGTTGTTGTACATGACGCTGATTTCGTCCGAGTGCATCCCTGGAGCGCTGTCGACTTTGTACAGCGGTAGGTTAGAGAGGTCACTTAAACCTATTAGGGGATGTTTTGTGACTTCCTCTCCCGTAATTGCCAATTGGTCATCTGAAAGTAGGCCGATTGAGATGTCAAGATTTGTCCAGTCGTCGTGAATTGCCGAAAACTGACAACCCAATGAAAACGGTCGTTCTTTCACTTGAAACAAGTCTGCAGCCTGTCCACGTATCAACCGATCATTTCCCTGGATATTCTTGGATATGTCCTCAAGACGGCTTCCTTTGGAAAGCCACGACAACAAACGAATTGCTTCGAGAGCGTTGCTCTTGCCAGACGCATTAGCACCAATCAAGAAGGTTAGTGGCGCGAGTCGCAAATCCGCTCTCGTATAACTCTTGAAGTTCTTGATGGTTATTTGTTCAATCATGTTTTGCCTCAGTTGCTGACTTATTGAATTCCGACGGGACCTTTGTGCATTGCATGAAGGAGTTGCTCCTGCACATCGCTAATCCATTGACTGACATCCTCTGGGGTTTTCAGTGTCCGGCGTGGCAGAGAAATAAATGTCACGTGAGGCTCCATCAACTTTGCTGCATCTTGGAGAACTTGGTTGAACCTGCTGGGCATGGCCACAACACGGTCACGCAAGCTAGCAATTGAAATCCGGCTCAGAGTCGCGATGATGTCTGAATCACTCTGAACCTTGATCTCAGGCTTCTGCGAATTAGTAAGACCCTGGCGAGAAAGCAGTGCATTGCGCTGTTCTGGCTCAAGTTTTTGCCAATTCGAATCTTTTTCCAGTTGCTCAAATCCGCTCTCGATAGCAGACTCGTAGCTTGAAGCAAGCTGGTTGAGTTCATCGCGAAGCAACTGCGATACCGCCAGCACCATCGGTGTCACCGGATCTGGATCGGATAGCAATAAACGGGAATCGACGATACTCTTTACCTGGACATGGTACGTTTCTGAATCTTCCATAGACGATGCATGACTAAGTAGTGCTTGCAACTTGGCCCAAGCCGGCCATCGAGCTTCGATCCTCTTTGCGCGTTCTTCCCATTCATCTGCGGCTGCTTTCAATTCTTCCCGTCGGTTGTAGATGGCAATCAATTGCTCATTGCCAGCCGCCAAGCGGATTTCATCAAGTGAGTTGGTGTTTGGGCGTTCGGGACGAGGTGCGTCACCGCCGGCCCTTTCTGCTAGTTCAATTGCTTTTTGTATAAAGGCAGGAACCGATGCAAGCTCTTCGCCTTGTTTCGCTTGAATCCCCAAACGCTGCATGGATTTTCGAATCTGGATGCGCTGCGGCGTGGTGACTGTTGTCGACTCAACCTTGAATTGGGCTTTCGCGACCGACTTGCGTTCGAGATCCTTCGGATCAACGACTGTGCCACGTTCGTCTGCGGCGCGGATCAGTCCAGCAACTAATAGTACTTGTAAGCCACCGTCGACCGCATCACCGGACCAGCCGTAGGGAGCGTTCTCGAACTGACCACGAATTTCCGCTCCCTTCTTGCCCGGACCGATGAAAGCAAGTATCGCTTTGCACACTGGGTTCTGTGATGGTTCGCCGTCGTAACCGACGCCTTTCAAAGCATCAGGAGCACCTTTCTTGGCATTGGCATAGACCTTACCCCAACCTTCGTGGTCGGCAATTCCGAATTGAGGGTAGAGACGCTGAAGTGCCTTTTCGGACGCTTCGCTGATCATCGACTGCAAATCGCTACCGGTGATTTCCGTTCCGCCACCCTGGAAAACTCTCGCGCCAGAGAACGCGTCGTCCAGCAGTTCCTTGATTCGCCCCTCAGCAGTTTGCTTGGTCGTTTCCATCGCAGCGCGGGCCTCGACGCCTTCTGCCGTGTTGGGAGAACCTCGCTTATCCAAGGTTGCGGACGCAGCCTTGAAATCGATCAAATGGTGACGCAAATCGTCTGCAGATCGCTTGGGAATAAACACAAAGACGGTCGGTGATTGATTGCCTGCTTGTCGTGCATCGGCACGAACAGAATTTTCGTCGATCGACCATCCATCTCGAATCCAGGTGTAGACACGGTCTTTAGCATCATTGGGGAGCGATGCATCAAACAGCGGATAAATGTCTCGACCAACCTTTGACTGGCCCTGCATCAATGAAAGCTTCTTCACCAGTTCTCCAAAGCGACGGCGAACACGATCATCGCGTTCCGCTTCGATGCGATGTGACTCATTCGCAAGTTGGTTTCGATGGCTCAGAAACTCATCATTCCAAGCGGCGCTTTCTTCCGTCTGAATGCGATACTGATCGCCCACCTTCATTAGGAGCTCACATTTGTCCAAAATCGCTGGCAAACGAGTGCGAAGGGCACTGCTGCCGGCGGCCAAATCATCGACGAGCAGGTCGGCGATCGTGTCGATGGTTGCCTTGATTCCAACTTCGTTATTGCTACCAGCAAGCTTTGTGACTAAGAATACTACACCGCACGCACGAGCCATCAGCCGCTCGTCGTCATTACCCTTTACCCATTTCATGGTCTTTTCGTGAACCTTGCGTGGCAAAACACGAGACTGAAGCAGCTTGTCGCCAGAGTCAAAGTACAGATAGTCAGCTGGGATCACGTTACCCACATCGGCATCCAAATTCGTTTGGATCACCTTGTGGATCATGCTGAGTTGGTTTCGCAATTGGCTGTCGGTGCCGGTCTGATCGAGCACACGGAGCGTGTGTTCCCAAAAGCGTCTGCGGACAGGGAGGATCGGATAGTCCTGCGGAAAGTAGGCTATGTCGTCTTGGCGATGCCCGATACTCGTAGTGCTCAGGTGGCGAGAGATTTCGCCCAGGTTGGTTTGCATCACGGAATCGATCGTTTGCACAGCACCTGGTTTCTTGGCCAAAATCACTTGCCGTAAAACCGCGTCGACATCTGCATCCGAAAGTTCGACTCGGACCGTGAATCGTCCTTCCAGTTTTTTCAGGTTCGCTGTCCCCGTGACAGCCGTTTGACCCGTGCCCATGAAGAGCAGCTTGCCACCGATATTCTTGGAGCAAGCTTCGACCACTTCCTGTACATCAATAGAGCGTTGTGTGTCGCTACCGATGAACTGCTGAACTTCATCAAGCACGACGAGAGTCAGTGGGAATTTGTCTTCGACCGTCACTGCCTGACGGATCGCCTTGATCATTTCATCGCTGCTGATGTCTTGGACGAACGGGTACAGATTGTTCAGAGTATCGACACAGGTAGAGACGGAAGAAAAGAGTTTCGGCTTGGCTTGCACGAGTGCTTCGTGTAGCCCCTCTGCAACATAGAAATTGTCGAGTTCCTCCTGCCAGTTGTGCCCCGAAGCTTCGACGGCACTGCGAACTTTGTCGTAAATGCCTTCGCTCTTTAGCCACATTACGAATCGAGCGAGCGCATAACCTGCAGGCAGTCCAGCGGATTTGAACAAAATGCTTAGCAATGCCAGGCGTACACTACCACTCGCACCAGCACCTAGAGTACCAGAAGCACTGTGTAGTCCTCCATGCCGTTTGCCCTGCGTTGAGAGCTCTATGAACAAATCGCGTACCCGTTGCGGAAGTACCGCGATGTTGCGAGCGGTTGTACCATCAGGGAACTCCGTATCCACCCAAAGCGCACGCAGCATCTTGACCAAGTGCGATTTTCCGGAGCCATAAAAGCCACTAATCCAAACCGCAGGTTGCTGCGACTGATGAATATTCTTAAGATAAGTTTCAAGGATGTGTTCCATCCCTTTGGCGTATTGTCCGTCGCAGACGAATGTCTCCAGTTCGTAACGTAGCACGGACAACGCTTGAGCGTCGCGATTGTCATTGACACTAGCAACGCCTTCATTGACCAGCTTGCGAGTGGACGGGTCTTTTGAGTAGATTTCTCGGTTTTTCATGTCGATTCCTTAGTCTGCATCTTTATCTGCGGTAATTGGCACAGCGAGGTAATTCCAACCGTCGTAGCCATCCAATAAGCGATAGTTGTTGTCTTCGTAGCTGCCTGGAAAAAACACGACCAGCCTTCCGGATACAAGAGGTGCCAATTGGTCCACTACACCTTTGACTTTGAGAAAGCCAAACAGTGAACCAACTCCTTTTAGAGCCACCACATCGTTTCCGGTGACGGCAGAATCAATCAGGAATTTCTTAAACTCAGCTAATATAAAGTCGTGGTAGGTTGAAATCGTTGAGGGAAGAAAATGAGGTTGGTTGAAGTATCGCTTTGCGTATGGATTTGCTCCCATCCAACGTGCAAACGTATCCGTAAGATCGAACAATGCCCAACCATGGCCGGCATTCTTGGTTGCCAGTTCAAATTCCTCGATCCGAGCTCGTAATCGCAACTCATCTGTTTCTGGATAGACACAGAAGATCACACGCTGGGCAGCGGCTGCATCGTCTCGCCAAGGGACTTCGATGAAACGCGAATATGAGTTGAGTAGGCGTTTAACTTTGTTCACGAACCCACTCCTGTTCTTGTTGGGAAAGTAGATTTGGAAACTGCACCTCGATGACGTTCCCGATACGTTTGAAAACTATCCAACCTCTGCGGGAAGCCGATTCAGCTAGTTCAATTGCTTGATCCGTGTTGCAATCAAGGATTCGCATGTACTCGGTATCGAAGAGGAGTCGGCCACGAGCACCGCTTAGGTAGCTAAGAAATAATGCCAGGGAACATGCCCCCGCAGTTGGCTTTGCAATCGTGCGAGTCTTTCGAACACGACCTACAAAATGCCCTGCTCGCGACCATGACGCGAGGATTCTTTGCGATGCAGCAAGACGCGTTTCTTTACTAAATCGCCCTTCCTGTTGCTCATCTAGGAATGCTTCCAATATTGGGCAAGTAACTGATTCGTTTGGGCGGAGTTTCTGTACAAATGGAGCCGTTGAACGAAGGATGGAGTCACGAGAATAGGCAACAAGAAATGCAAGCAGACCGCGTCCGTCGGTGTCTCGTTGCCAAAAGTACCGCAACGCACGAAAAATGGTTGCTTGCGGATCTAGGCAATAGAGGCTTTTCAGATGACGAAGAGTGAGTTGGCGCGAGGCAAGCGAGCGTTTCGAGAGGCAGTTTTCTTCGATGATGGCTCGTTGGTAGTCCGCGAACGAGGAAGCTGGATCCGGAGCGGCTTGAAACAAAGATCCGAGTTCATCGAGCATCATTGAACGAGCTAGATGCACACCTCCTCGCTCGAAGCTAAACCCAAACTGGGCTAAGCCTTCCTGTCGCAAGTTAGTTGTCATCAGCATGTTCCGTCCTTCTATCTCGGGCCTCTCCCGAGCGGATCCATTCGTCAATTTCCTCCTTGCGGAATTTCCACAGGCTACCCACCTTGTGAGCGGGCATATTTTTCCGGTCAATCCATTTGTAGACCGTGAATCGCTTAATTCCCAAGTACTCCGCGATCTCATCCACGGAGTACCATCGATCTCGGCTCGTATCAGCCATTTCAGCCTCAGCAGCAAAACCCTAGATCCGGACCAAATATCGCAGTTTCGAGGGCCTATTGTCCAATGTGTCGCAACGCGTGCAACAAGATCGTAATGGTTTTGCTAGCGTCCAACCAGCCTGTCGACTGATTAATTCGTCGCTTGCGTGCGTTAAAAACGCATTTTGCGAAGCTGTGACGCATTTTCCGAGTATCGTGCTAGCGCGTGACACCTTTGGTCACTCGCTAGGATTTTTTTAGAAATACTGGCTGGTGCGCTTCGCCGCAGATGGCGGCATGAGAAAAGCTGATGCGATTATTCGCCAGTCTATTTGAGGACCCGATGCGCTACAAACATCCCCACGGAGTGCGGATAGTTCGGATCGATGTTGAAAGCATGCGTCTGGCTGAGGAGGTTGGCGAGTAGCAGATTGTCCTTGCGGCTGTGCCATTCGCCTCGGATCCAGCCGATGCGGTCCATCAGCCCCAAAGCCGATAGCTCCGAGACGATCAGGTACTCGGCCCCTTCGCAATCGAGCTTGATCAAATCAACCTCGTCGATTCCGAAGTCCGTTACCTGCGTCCAGAACTGCTCTACGGTCAGCGCGGGAACTTCGATGCCGAAATCTCGGTACCGCGGCTCGAGCGATTCCCACACGTCCGGAACGTAGTCGGCCACGCGGCTATTGGAAACAGGAAACGATAGCAGGCACTTACCAGGCTTCGGCGAAATCGCTGCGTTGATGCGAAGTAGCTGCGAGTCCGGAATATGGCTGGTGTTCTTGGTCAGTAGCTCGAAGCTTTGCGGATGGGGCTCGACGGCAACTATCTTGGCGTTGGGCCAATAGTGATGGGCCATCACGGTGAAGCTCCCCACG
>Ga0315899_10003091_pt1 | contig 18146 bp, 17 predicted proteins | sample LakEriMetagenome_2_FD_203518 | JGI IMG/M metagenome (GOLD analysis project Ga0315899, IMG submission 203518) | Freshwater fungal communities from buoy surface, Lake Erie, Ohio, United States - Buoy 4 MA112 | ecosystem: Environmental > Aquatic > Freshwater > Lake | place: USA: Lake Erie, Ohio... | reverse complement strand
GGAACTTGTCGCCTTCCCAGGGAAGTGTGACCATCGTCTGGGTGACCGTGGCCAACGTCGCGATCGACACGATCCCGAGAGCCACGTACGCCGCCGAACGCTGCGCCAACTTCGTGCGACCCATCACTGGAACGATGTCGAGCACCATTCCGAGAGCGGGAATGGCCAGCAAATAGGTGAAAGGCTGCGACAAGGCCCATCCCGCCCAGTCGGACACACCGGTGTTGCCACCGAACGCCGCGCGGGCGTACTTGTGGTCGACGTAGAGATAGATCGACGTGCCGATGAAGACCGGAAGCGCGAGCAACAGGGTGACCGAACCGATCAGCGACGACCACGCGAAGAGCGGAGCGCGCAACAATCCCATGCCCGGTGCGCGGGTCGTGAGCACCGAGGTGGCCACCGACGTCGCGGTCATGACGAGGCCCGTCGACATCACGATGGTTCCGAGCAGGTACAAGTCCACCATTTGGGACGATCCACCACCGGGACCACCATTGGCGATGATCGCGGCCACGGCGAGTCCGAGTCCCGTGAGCCACATCCAGTAGCCACCGGCGGCCAAACGGGGGAGAGCCAGTGCACGCGCACCGAGCTGCAACGGAACGACGGCCACGGCGAGTCCGAGCAAGAGCGGTGCGACGGCACCGAAGGTCAGCAGAAGTCGAGCTGCGGACAAGACCTGAGTCGCCGAATCGGTGTCGAGCAACTGGTAACCCTCGGCGTCGATGCGCTCGAAGGCGACGAGCACCGCCAACACGAGACCCGCCAGCAAACCGACGAGCCCGGTGCCGGCGTACAAACGACCGACGTGCTTGTGGTCGGCCGACGTGATCCACACGGCAACTGCGGGGGGAGCCGCTGTGGTGCCGGCGGCGTGGTGCGTATCAATTGATGTCATTCGAGATGGCTCGCTTCACGCGCAACGAGAGGGACACGGCTTCTCCGTGTTCCTCGGGGGTCTCAACACGATTTCCAGTGTCCGACTTTACCCACTTTGTCCTGATCAGACCGAAATCCCACGGCTTCGACGCGAGTCACACGTCGTGCGCTTGTGATCAGACCCCGTGCTCGACGACAACGTCGACGGCCATGGCGACGAAGAGCACCGTCACGTAAGTGATCGAGAATCCGAACACCCGCATCGAGCGGGCCGGAGTGGGGTGGCGGCCCAGGTCGACCGCGCTCAGGATGAATCCCAGCCCCAGAACGGCGGCCGACACCATGTAGATCGGTCCCAAACCGGCCACGGGACCCAAGACGAGGGTGACAGCGGTCAGAAGCACCGTGTAGACGAGCATCGAAATGATCGTCTGACGCATGGGGACGACGGTGGGCAACATGGGGACCTGGGCGGCCTTGTAGTCGTCGGCGTGCTTGATGGCCAGGGCCCAAAAATGGGGTGGCGTCCACAAGAAAATGGCCGTGAACAGGATAAATGGCTCCCACGCCAAGGAATTCTGGACCGCCGACCAGCCCACCAGCACCGGAACGGCCCCCGCGGCCCCGCCGATCACGATGTTCTGACGGCTCGTGCGCTTCAGCCAGATGGTGTACACGAACACGTAGAAGAGGGTGGCCGACAAGGTAAGGACGGCCGAGAGCAGGTTCGCCCCCGCCCAGAGCACCGAAAAAGCGGCCACTTGCAGGAACAATGCAAAAATCAGGGCGTGCCGTGGGGCGATTAATCCGGTCACCAGCGGGCGACCCTTGGTGCGCTCCATCAGGGCGTCGATGTCGCGGTCCACGACCATGTTGATGGCATTGGCCCCACCGGCGGCCAAGGTGCCCCCGATCAGAGTCACGACCACCAAGCCCCACGACGGCCAGCCCTTCTCGGCCAGAACCATGGTCGGCACGGTCGTGATGAGCAGTAGCTCGACCACCCGCAACTTCATGAGCGCCACGTACCCCCCGAGCACCGTGGTGGGGGCCCGACGGGGACCATGGCCGGCGACGCCTCCGGGGGCCAGCCGCGACGGCACGAGAGGACGGGATCCGGCGGACATCACGACTGATCGTATGGGGGTGCGAAACGGACAACCAACCGTGACAATGAACCCGTGCAAGGAGATGGCGTGACTCTCGTCGCCGCGGCTCCCTCGACCGTCGTTCGACCCGAGGTCGACGAGTCGTCCGCGCTCGACAAACCCTGGATCGTTCTGGTCTGGAACGATCCCATCAACCTGATGAGTTACGTCACCTTCGTGTTCCAGAAACTCTTCGGGTACAGCCTGGAAAAAGCCACCGCATTGATGCTCGACGTGCACGAGAAGGGCAAGGCTGTGGTGTCATCCGGTAATCGTGAGAAGGCCGAGATGGACGTGTATCGACTGCACGAACACGGTCTCTGGGCCACCATGCAAAAAGACGGCGACGACTGAGATGGCCCGTCGTCGTCCTCCGTTCGAAGCCGTCACCAACGGATACCGCATCAATCTCGACGAGGAGGAGCGCCACTTCGTGCGGCGACTCGTGGGCGAGATTCGTGAGTTGCTCACATCCGTGCCGGTCGGCGATCCCAAGATGACGCGACTGTTCCCCCCGGCCTACACCAACGCCGACGGCGAGGACACCGACGCCGAGACCGAGTACCAACGTCTCATGCGCGAGGAACTGGTGGCCAGCCGGCTCGACTCGATCGGACGCATCGACGAGGTGCTGGCCGACCCGACGGCGAACACCATGACCGCGGACCAGCTGAACGCGTTCGTCATGTCCCTGAACAGCGTGCGGTTGGTCCTGGGAACCATCTTGGACGTCACCGACGATGATGACGACGACGCGGACGACCCCTCCTCGCCCCTGGCGGCCGAGATGGCCATGTACAACTTCTTGTCGTGGTTGCTCGACAGCGCGGTCACCGCGCTCATGCAGGGATGACGGTCCGGGTGGTATCGGGCGGGCGCGCTGTTAGAGTCGACCTGCTCTCATCGGACGAGTACCTAGCCCCCATCGTCTAGTGGCCTAGGACACCACCCTTTCAAGGTGGCGGCACGGGTTCGAATCCCGTTGGGGGTGCAAACCGGGAAACCGGTGATAGCAATGCCTGACATACAGCAGTACCCAAGCAATGAGCAGTCAAAGTTTGGTCTCGGGGTGAAGTTGGAGTTCACGCCGGCCTGTCAAGCCGGAGGTCGCGGGTTCGAGTCCCGTCGGGACCGCTAGTGCGTTTCGGAAACGAACGCACGAGGTCGAGTAGCTCAGTCGGCAGAGCATACGCCTGAAAAGCGTAGGGTCACCGGATCGACGCCGGTCTCGACCACCAGCAAACGCGGGCGCCCCAACGGGCGCCCGTTTTTCGTTCACGCGTCGTTTCGTCGAACGTCGCGACGATCGTTCACTGACGCCAGTCGCGAATGAGGGCCTCTTGCGCGACGGTCGCCACGTGCGCACCGTCCTCGCTGAAGATGTGCCCCAAGGCGAGACCACGACTGTTACCCAACGAGTGACACGTGAAGTCGTGCAGATGCCACCGATCGCTCTCGATGGGGCGATGGAACCAGATCGTGTGATCGAGGCTGGCGCCGTAGAAATTGCGCGCGTTCTCCGGTCGGGTGCTGATGACCGGGTGCGTGCGCACCACGGCATCGGTGGGGAGGTCGTCGCTCAGAAACGCGAACGCACACCGATGGAGGAGTTGCGCGTCGTGATTCGACGGATCACCCAACGCGTCGGTCACCCGGAACCACGCCATCGCGCGACCGCCACCCTCGCGACCGTCATCGGGCATGGTCGACTCGGTCACCCATCGACGGTCGAAGCCGTCGCTCCACGCCGAGTTCTCGACGGACTCGGGTGACGGGACGCCACGGGGGAAACGAATCGGTTGCGCGTCGGCGGATTCCTCGAACGTCTGGAACGACGCCTCGAGGTTGAGAATCGCACCGAAACTCTGGCGCGCGACCACACGACGGGTGCAGAAGCTCTTGCCGTTGCGAATGCGATCCACCTCGTAACGCACGGGCTCTCCCGTGTCCCCGCGGCGGATGAAGTACGCCCGCAACGAATGGGGTTCCATCGACGGATCCACGGTCTCGGCCGCGGCCCACAACGCTTGGGCGACGATGTGCCCTCCGTACAAGCCACCCCAGGGGTACTGGCGGCCGGCACCGACGAAGGTGTCGACACCGTGTGGCTCGAGAGCGAAGAGTTCCTGAATCGTCACCCGGTCAGGTTACGGGGGCGCAGGCGTCCGTCAATGAACGACGATGACGGGACTGTGACTGCGATGCGCCACACCCGTGGCCACGCTGCCCAACATCACCGAGGCCAACACGCTGTGGCTTCGCGAACCGACGACGAGGATGTCCTGCGGCCGTGCGGTCTCCACGAGGGCGTCGACCGCCGAGCCTTCGATGATCTCGGACTCGATCGTGACGTGGTGATCACATACCTGATCGAGTTCCTTGCGCACGCGTTGCACCAACGATCGCGCGTCGCGCAACATCGCCAAACGCAACTCGTCGATGTCGGGACCGAGCAACATGCCTCCCTCGGGTGCCATCGCCGAGTATGGGTAATGCCACGCCGTCACCAGATCGATCGAACGGTGCAGGCCATCGGCCAGTTCCACCGCCCACTTCGCCGCGGCCACGGCCGGACCCGAACCATCGATGCCCACCACCACGCGACCACCGGGAACCCTCATCGCCGTCTCGGGAACCAACATGACGGGGCACGTCGCTCGATGTGCGACCGAATAACTGACCGAGCCCATCAGCAACGCCGACGTGCCGCCCGCACCGCGAGTTCCGAGCACGATCATCGAGGCGTCGTCGGACGCCTTCAACAGCGCGGCGCCGGGACTTCCCTGATCGAGGTACGTCTCCACCACCAGTTCGGGATGGCCGAGCAGAATGCGCGACCGAAGGTCCTCGATGGCGGTGCGATTGCGCACGTCGATCTCGTGCACCTCGTCGGAAGTGAGGAGCGGACTGGCGAAACCCGCGGCCGATCCCAAACTCACGATCGTCGGCAACGTGTAACAGGTGAGCAGTCGCAGGGGCCGCCGCAACGCCACCGCGAGATCGACGGCCCACCACATGGCGGCTTCGGCATTCGCCGACCCGTCGATCCCCACCAGGATCGGAGCGTCGAGTATCGGGCCTGAAACTTTCGTCGAGGATTCCATGCTTCATTGTCGGAGGGCCGCTCGTCCCGTCGACAGGCACATTCGTCATCGAATGCCGGGACCAATGTCCCGATGCGACGCTCGCGACGACGGTTCAGGTGCCGTAACCGAAACCGAGATCGAGCGCCGTCAACATGGGCACGAAAGGAATGCCGCGTTCCGCGGCCATCTCGGCGCACGTCCCTCCTCGATCGACGATGACCGTGATCAGTACCGGCTCGGCGCCGAACGCGATCACCGCATCGACCGCCTCCATGATGGACGTGCCCCGCGTGACGGTGTCCTCGGTGATGACAACCTTGTCGCCGGGTCGCAGAGCACCGGCCAATCGACCCGTGACCCCGTGATCCTTGGCTTCCTTGCGCACACTGAAGCTGCGCAAGTCGCGACCACGCGTGGCGCCGACAGCGGCGATTCCGAAAGCCACCGGATCGGCGCCCATCGTGAGTCCGCCGATCGCGGTGGCGATCGACGGAATGATCGACAACGCGACGTCGGCGACGAGCACGATGCCGTCGGGACGACAGGCCGTTTGCTTGGTGTCGAGGAACCATGAACTCTTCGCACCGGACTTCAACGTGAAGTCACCCGTCTTCAACGAATGTTCCAGCACATGGCGACGCAATGCGTCACGCGCGGGATCGAGGGAGGGAAGTGCCGACGACGACTTGACCATTGGTACGCAGATTAGTTCTCGCGTATCGCACAACGGCACAAGCTCCGGTGGTTTTCGTGCACGTATCAGGATCCGATAAACAAACGTCGTCTTGACGACGAATGACTTGTTCCCGCGTACGGGAAGGACTTACGTTCGCTGAATGGCTGCACCGAAGACCCCCATGACGAAGGCCCACAAGCAGGCCCTCGCCGCCGGCCGCGCCGAGGGAAAGATCGTCCGTGATTACCTCGAGGCGTTGAAGCGCACGAAGCCCAAGCGCGGTCGTAAGCGCACACCGGAGTCCATCAAGCGTCGCCTCAACACGATCAAGAACGAATACGAGAACGTCGACGCCGTGACACAACTGAAGTACGCACAGGAGCGTTTGGATCTGGCCATCGAGTTGGCCGAGCTCACCGCGAAGGTGGACATCGCTCCGTTGGAGAAGTCCTTCGTGAAGATCGCCAAGGGGTACGGCGAGCGTAACGGCATCACCTACTCCGCATGGCGCGAGATCGGTGTCGATGCGGCGGTTCTGAAGCGAGCCGGCATCACTCGCTGAAACTCGGCCTCACACCTCGATGCGATCGAGGGCGTCGAACACCACTCCGATCCGACCGAGCGAGCGCGTGAGGTCGAACGCGTCGTCCAGAACCGTGGGGCTCAGCTGTCGCACGCGATCGTTCTCCTCCAACACCGAACGGAAGTCGCGCGATCGCGTCCACGAAATGGTGGCCGCCTCCTGGACGATTCGGTACGCGTCGTCCCGGGACAGCCCACTCTGAACCAGCGCCAACAACACCGGTTGGCTGAACACCAAGCCGTGACTCGACATGAGGTTCGCTCGCATGCGTTCCGATGACACCTGGAGTCCCTCGAGGAGTCGACGCAAGCGGTGCAACATGTAGTGCGCCAACATCGACGAGTCCGGCAGAACGATGCGCTCGACCGAGCTGTGCGAGATGTCGCGCTCGTGCCACAACGCCACGTCCTGCAACGCGGCCTGGAGATTCCCCCGCAACACCCGGGACAATCCGCTGATGGTCTCGGCCGAGATCGGGTTGCGCTTGTGCGGCATCGCCGACGAACCCTTTTGTCCCGACTTGAAGCCTTCCTCGACCTCGCGCACCTCCGTGCGTTGCAGGTGTCGGAGTTCCACCGCGATCATCTCGCACGTCGCACCCACCGCGGCGCACGCCCACATGTATTCGGCGTGCCGATCGCGACTGATCACCTGGGTGGAGGGAACCGGCGCGAGTCCGAGCGACGACGCGACCGCGGACTCCACGCGCGGGTCGATGTTCGAGTACGTGCCCACGGCACCCGACAACTTGCACACGGCGATCGTGCGACGAGCGTTCACGAGGCGCTCGCGGTCGCGCTCCACCTGCAACGCCCACAACGCGACCTTGGCCCCGAACGTGGTGGGCTCAGCGTGAACACCGTGGGTGCGTCCGATCATCACCGTGTCGCGATGGGCCTTGGCCATGTTCACGAGCACCCGCAACAACTTGCCGGACGCGTCGATCAGCAGATCGGCGGCATCGCGCAGAGCCCAGCACAACGCGGTGTCGACCACGTCGGTGGACGTCAACCCGTAATGGATCCAACCGGCTTCGGACCCCCCGATACGTGACTGCAGCACGTCGACGAACGCCGCCACGTCGTGATCGGTCACCTTCTCGCGTTCGGCCACCGCGTCGACGAACGACGCGTCGACAACCGGGGCCTTGGTGCGACACACGACGGCATCCGCGGCGGGCACGACGCCGATGGTGGCATGGGCTTCGGTGGCGAGGAGTTCGATCTCCACCCAACGGCTGAAGCGGGTCTCGTCGGCGAAGACCGACTCCATCTCGGGCAACGAGTAACGCGAGATCATGATGCGCCTCCCGCGATGGTCGAGGGCCATTCGAGAACCTCGTCGCGCTCGGGGCCCACCCCGACGATGCGAACGGGAACACCCGCCTCGCGTTCGACGGTGGCGATGAAGTCCCGGGCGGTCGCCGGAAGGTCGCCGGCCGCGCGACAGCCGCGCAATTCGGTCTTCCAACCGGGGAAAGTCACGTACGTGGGGACGACCCGGGCCAGATCGTCGCTGAGGTCGGGGTAGCCGTGCACGGGTTCGCCGTCGATGGTGTAGCCGGTGCACACGCGGACCTCGTCGAAGGTGTCGAGAACGTCGAGTTTGGTGAGCGCGAGTTCCGTCAGCGAATTCACCCTCACCGCGTGACGCAACATCACGCAGTCCACCCAGCCGGTGCGGCGACGTCGACCGGTGACGGTGCCGAACTCGCGACCGATGTCCACCAGACTCTCGCCCACCTCGTCGGTCAGCTCGGTGGGGAAAGGTCCCGAGCCGACGCGGGTGGTGTACGCCTTGGTGATTCCGATGATTCGATCCAGCAGACGCGGACCGAGCCCGCTACCCACGCTGGCGCCACCGGCCGTGGGGTTCGACGACGTGACGTAGGGGTAGGTGCCGTGATCGAGGTCGAGGAACGTCGCCTGAGCACCTTCCAACAGGACGCGACGTCCGGAGTCCACGGCGTCGTGCAGGAATCCGATGGTGTCGGCCACGTAGGGGCGAAGGCGTTCGGCCAACGTGACGTACCGAGCGACGATCTCGGCGACGTCGAGGGCATCGCCGCCCAACGAGGTGATGCGCACGTTCGCGGCCTCCCCGGCGCCGCGCACCAAGGAGGCAAAGACCTTGGAGTCGAGCGACTGTCCGACCCGCACACCGGTACGGTTCGCCTTGTCGGCGTACGCCGGGCCGATGCCCTTCAACGTGGTGCCGATCTTGTTGTCGCCCAGGCTTCCCTCGCTCAGTGCGTCGAGCGTCTGGTGCCACGGGAAGATGAGATGGGCCTGACTGGAGACCTTCAGTCGGGAACACGACACACCACGAGCTTCCAGTCGATCGATCTCGGCGAACAGCGTGGGGAGATCGACGACCACACCGTTGCCGATGACCGGCGTGACGTGCTCGTACAGAACGCCCGACGGGATGAGTTGCAAGGCGTACTTCTCGGAACCCACCACCACGGTGTGTCCGGCGTTGTGACCGCCCTGGTAACGGGCCACGACGTCGTTCTCGCGCGCGAGCAAGTCGATGACCTTGGCTTTTCCTTCGTCGCCCCACTGGGCACCGACGACAACGGTCACGGACATGGCAACGCTCCTAACACGAGGGGCCCAACACGAGGGGAACGTGACGAAACCCTACTCGTTGATGCGTCGTTCCGGTTCCGTGAATTGACCGGTTGTTCAGGTTCGGGTCACGTCGAGGACACGTGCCCGCAAGGGAACCGGCGGACACTGATGGTTGTCAGACCAACTTCTCCGTCGAGGAGTGGCTGTCCCAAACCAGCGTGAGCAGAAAAGCCAGCGTGAGCAGAAAAGGATGAACATGAGAATTTCCCCCCGTCGAAGCCGTGCGCTTCTCGGACTGACATTGGTTGCCGGCTTGGCGTTCAACGCCTGCGGTGGTGATGACTCGTCGTCGAGCGAGTCCACCGAGGCACCGGCAACCACCGAAGCGTCGACGGATGCAACCACCACCGAGCCGGCCGGCGACGACCCGCTCGCGGCCCTGTACGAGGAGTGCCTCGCCGAGGGTGGCCAGGTCAACCTCATCGCCTTGCCCGATGAATGGGCCAACTACAAGGGCATTCTCGCCGCGTTCGGCGATAAGTACCCCGACGTGAAGTACCCGGTGGCGAATCCGGATGCGTCTTCGAAGGAAGAAATGGAAGCCGTCGAGACTCTGGCTGGTCAAGCCGACATGCCTGACAACGTCGACGTCAGCCCGGCCATCGCCCAGGAAATGGTGGACAAGGGTCTCTTCGAGCCCTACGTGCTCACCACCGACGCGGAGATCCCCGCGGGTCTGAAGGATGCCGACAACAACTGGACGGCCGCCTACTACGGAATCATGGCCATCACCACCAACACCAAGATCGTGCCGACCGCTCCCACGACGTTCGCCGATCTTCTGAAGCCCGAGTACAAGGGTCTGGTGGCTTTGAACGGTGATCCCCGTGAGGCTGGTGCCGCATTCGCCGCCGTCATGGCCGCTTCGCTGGCCAATGGCGGAAGCGCCGACGACATCCTTCCGGGTATCGAGTTCTTCGCTGAACTGAAGGCTGCGGGCAACCTCGGTAGCACCGATGTCACCAAGGAGACCGTGTTGTCCGGCGAGACCCCCATCGCCATCGACTGGAGCTACAACGTTCCCGGCTTGGCCGCCGAACTCGAGGCTGCGGGGATCACCTACGAGACCAACTTCCCGAGCGACGGCATCTACGGAGGCTTCTACGGTCAGGGCGTCATCAAGGACTCGCCGCACCAAGCCTGTTCCAAGCTTTGGATGGAGCACATCTTCAGCGATGAGGGCGCCCTCGGCTACCTCGAGGGTGGTGCCGTGCCGGCCCGCATCGAGGCTCTGACCGAAGCCGGACTCGTGACCGACGAGGTCAAGAAGAATCTGCCCCCCGACGAGCTGTTGTCACAGATCAACTTCCTCACGCCCGCTCAGATCGCTTCCGCCAAGGAAGTTCTGGCCGCGAACTGGGGACCCATGGTCGCCGACGCCTGACGTGGCATTGATCTTCACCAACCCCCCGGGTGAAGGAGGGGCCGCCGCGAAAGCGGCGGCCCCTTTCACGTCCCAACGGTCCTGGAGCTGGCTCGGGTTGATGCCCTTTCTGGCCTTCCTCGTCCTGTTTCTCATAGTTCCCGCGGTCTCGGTCTTCTCACAGGCATTGCGCGGAGAGGACGGTGCGTTCGGCTTTGCTTCAATGGGCGAGGCCTTCAGCGGACAGAACCTCGACGCCTTCTGGTTCTCCATCAAGTTCTCCGCCGGTGCCGCCGCAGTCGGAACGACTCTGGGCACGCTCCTCGCCTACGTTGCGGCGTCGATCTCCCGACCTCGATGGCTTCGCAACGCCGTCACGGCGTTCAGCGGGGTCGCGGCCAACATGGGGGGCCTCCCACTCGCGTTCGCATTTCTCAGCCTTCTCGGTCGGCAGGGCCTGGGCACGAAGCTGTTGAGCGGACTGGGTATCGATCTGTACGCCGGAGACTTCGGACTGGGTCAGGTCACCGGACTCGTCACGGTGTACTCCTACTTCAACATCCCACTGATGCTTCTCGTCATCCTCCCGGCGATCGACGGGCTCAAGCCGTCATGGAAGGAAGCCTGCTCGAGTCTCGGCGGGAACGGCCTCACGTACTGGCGGCGCGTGGGACTACCCATCCTGGCCCCTTCCATTCTCGGAGGGTTCATCTTGCTCTTCGCGAACTCGTTCAGCGCCTACGCCACGGCGGCGCAATTGACCGACAACTCCAAGATCGTCCCACTTCGCATCGGGTTCTTCCTGGGCGGGGACGTCTCGGTGGGTGAGGATGCCGTGGGCTACGCACTGGCCGCATGGATGATCGTCATCATGGCCATCGCGATGATCTTCTACTGGGCCTTACGTCGTCGAGCCGAGCGGTGGCAATCATGAGGGATCGGGTTTTCGCACGGCTCATCGCGCCACTGATCATGGTGGTCGCCGCGGGCTTTTTCCTGCTTCCCCTGTTCGCCATGTTGCGTTTCGCGTTGCAGAACATTCAGGTCATCGACCTGCGCTGGTCCAACATGTTCGAAAAGTGGTCACTGGCGCCGCTTTGGTCCGCTTTCTCCGACGACCAATTCGGACGGGCCCTCACGTTGAGTCTCAAACTCGCCGTCGGCACGGGTCTCATCAGCCTGTTGTTGCTCGTGCCGACGATCGTGTGGGTGCACCTGCGCCTTCCACGTGCTCGGTCCACCGTGGAGTTCCTGACGATTCTTCCGTATGTGATCCCGGCCATTGGAATGGTCGCCGGCATCATGGTGATCAAGCCTCACGCTCGCTGGTTTCTCGACAGTGACCTGTCACTGATCCCGTTCTACGTCGTGTTGGCGCTTCCCTTCACGTTCCGCTCGATCGACTCCGGCTTGAAGGCGCTCGATCTGCGCACCTTGGTGGAGGCGTCTCGCAGCCTCGGATTCGGGTGGATTCGAACCATCGTCCACGTCATCGTCCCCAATCTTCGGAGCGCCATACTCTCGTGCCTGTTCCTCACGGTCGCGGTGGTCCTCGGCGAATACACGATCGCCGACGTTCTTCTCAAGCGGACATTCCCCGCGTTCATGGGCGAGTACCGAGGCTCCGATCCCAAAGGGGGATACGGACTGGCGATTCTTTCGCTCGTCGTCACGACGCTGATTTTCATGATCATCGGCCTGGTCTCACGGCCAAAGAGCGCGCGTCGACGACGCGCCAAAGGAGCGACATGACCAAACTCGAGTTCTCGAACATCGGGAAGTCCTTCGGTGCCACCGTGGCACTCGCCGATTTCGATCTGACCATCGAGCCCGGGGAGTTCATCAGCCTCCTCGGACCGTCCGGATGCGGAAAGACGACGGCCCTGCGAATCGCCGCCGGTTTCGAACGAGCGGACATCGGCACGGTGCGTCTGGGAGGACGCGACTTGTCTCCCGTTCCAGCCCACAAACGCAACATGGGAATGGTCTTTCAGAGCTACAGCCTGTTCCCCAACCTCGACGTGCGCAAGAACATCGCCTTCGGATTGAAAACCCGCCGTGTCGACGGGGCGACCCTTGCCCGACGCGTCGACGAGATGTTGGAAACCGTTCTACTCAGCGGTCTGGGCGATCGTTATCCGCATCAGCTCTCGGGCGGTCAGCAACAGCGCGTCGCGTTGGCTCGTGCGCTGGCGGTCCAGCCGGAGGTTCTGCTTCTCGACGAACCCCTGTCCGCGTTGGACGCCCGTGTGCGATCCAACCTCCGCGATGAAATCAAGAGAATCCAACGCGAGACGGGAATCACCACTCTCTTCGTCACCCACGATCAGGACGAGGCTCTCGCAATGAGCGATCGCGTCGGCGTCATGTCGAACGGACGACTCGAACAAGTGGGCACACCTCACGATGTTTACCAATCGCCGGCGTCACCGTTCGTCGCCCGCTTCGTCGGCTCGATCAACGAGATTCCGACCGCGGCGGGGACCATCCTCGTTCGTCCCGAGGCGCTGGAGATCCACGACGACGTTGCGCGGGGTCGATGGGTCGGCACCGTGGTGGCCTCGACATTCCAGGGTCCGAGCACACTCATCGACGTTCGTCTAGATGTTGTCGATTCGCTCGCCCGGGTGCACACCGTCACCGGCACCTACACGGGTTCGCCGGGCGATCGGGTGTCGATCTCGATGCTCGGCGAGCATCTGCTCGCCGACCGGTGACCGACCACTTCAGGAGCCGACGACGATCTGGCCGTCCCGAGCGTCGACGGTGATGAAACCGTCCTCGGTCACTTTTCCTTCGAGGATGAGCACCGAGGCCCGGTCACCGATCTCGCGCTGAATCACCCGCTTCAGAGGTCGGGCACCGAACGAGGGATCGAAGCCCTCCGCCGCCAATAAACTCAACGCCGCCGGTGTCACCTCGAGGGTGATGCGTCGGGCCGCCAACCGCTCCTTCAGCTTCGCCAACTGGATGTCGACGATGTGGGTGAGGTCGGCCTCGGTCAGCGACCGGAAGCGGATGATCTCGTCGATGCGGTTCACGAACTCGGGCTTGAAGTAATCGACCGGATCGACGGGAAGATTCGACGTCATGACGATCACCGTGTTGGTGAAGTCCACGGTGCGACCCTGACCGTCGGTCAGGCGGCCGTCGTCGAGCACCTGTAGGAGAATGTTGAACACGTCGGGGTGAGCCTTCTCGATCTCGTCCAGGAGCACCACGCTGTAACTGCGTCGCCGGACCGCCTCGGTGAGTTGGCCACCCTCGTCGTAACCGACGTAACCCGGGGGCGCACCGACCAACCGCGACACCGAGTGCTTCTCCATGTACTCGCCCATGTCGATGCGCACCATCGCGCGCTCGTCGTCGAAGAGGAACTCGGCGACCGCCCGCGCGAGTTCGGTCTTGCCCACGCCGGTCGGGCCGAGGAACAGGAACGAACCGATGGGCCGGTTCGGATCGCTCAATCCCGCGCGACTACGACGGATCGCGTTGGAAACGGCGGTGACCGCCTCGTCCTGACCGATCACCCGACGATGCAACAGATCCTCGAGATGGACCAACTTGGCCATCTCGCCCTCCATCAGACGCGTCACAGGCACCCCGGTGGCCTTGCTCACGACCTCGGCGATGTCCTCGGCGTCGACTTCCTCTTTCAACATGCGATTGCCGGTCTGCAACTCGTCCAGGTGGGTGGTGGCCTCCGAGATACGGCGCTCGAGTTCGGGAATGCGTCCGTACCGGATCTCGGCGGCCACGTTCAGGTCCGTCTCGCGTTCCACCGTGATTCGGAGTTGCTCCATCTCCTCTTTCAGGTTACGGATGGCCGCGATGGCTTCTTTCTCCTGCTGCCAATGCTCGCGCATGTCGGTGCTCTGGATCTTCAGCAAGGCCAATTCGTCCTCGAGCGACGCGAGACGCTCCACCGACGCCGGGTCGGTTTCTTTCTCCAGAGCGACCTTCTCGATCTCCAACTGCAACATGCGTCGTTCGACGATGTCGATCTCCGTGGGAAGTGAGTCGATCTCGATGCGCAACTTGCTGGCAGCCTCGTCGATGAGGTCGATGGCCTTGTCGGGAAGGAAGCGACTGGTGATGTAGCGATCCGAGAGCACGGCGGCACTCACCAACGCGGAATCCTGGATGCGCACACCGTGGTGAACCTCGTAGCGCTCCTTCAGACCGCGCAGGATCGCGATGGTGTCCTCGACGGTGGGCTCGCCCACGTACACCTGTTGGAAGCGACGCTCCAACGCCGGATCCTTTTCGACGTACTTACGGTATTCGTCGAGCGTGGTGGCGCCGATCATGCGCAGTTCTCCGCGCGCCAACATGGGCTTGATCATGTTGCCGGCGTCCATCGCACCTTCGGCACCACCCGCACCCACGATGGTGTGCAACTCGTCGACGAACGTGATCACCTCACCGGCGGCGTCGGTGATCTCCTTGAGCACCGCCTTCAAACGCTCCTCGAACTCGCCGCGATACTTCGCGCCGGCCAGCAGGCTGGCGATGTCGAGCGAGATGAGTCGTTTGTTCTTCAGACCCTCGGGGACGTCACCATCGGCGATGCGACGGGCCAAGCCCTCAACGATGGCGGTCTTGCCCACGCCGGGCTCGCCGATGAGCACCGGGTTGTTCTTGGTGCGACGACTGAGCACCTGGATGACACGGCGAATCTCGGCGTCGCGACCGATCACCGGATCGATCTTCCCGTCACGGGCGCGCTTGGTGAGGTCCTGGCCGTACTTCTCGAGAGCCTGGAACTTCTCCTCGGGGTTCTGGTCGGTCACACGATGACTCCCGCGCACGTCGCGCAACGCCTGTAGCAGCTCCTCACTTCCCACACCGAGGCGTTGGTTCATGGCCAACAAGAGGTGCTCGACGCTGAGGTAATCGTCCTTCAGGTCCTTCTGGTAGCGCTCGGCCATCTCGAAGATGTTGTTGAGTTCGCGATTCATGCGCGGCTCGTCGCCGCCATAGGCCTTGGGCAACTTGGCCACTCGCTCGTCGGCCTGATTGCGAATCATCAACGGTGCCAGCCCCAGTTTGGCCAACACCGCCGGCGTGATGGTGTCCTCCTGGCGCATCAGGGCGGCCATCACGTGATCACCGGTGAGCTCGGGGTTCGACAGGGCCTTGGCTTGGTCGATGGCGACCGACACGGCTTCTTGTGTCTTGTGGGTCCAGTTCTTCGGATTGAACGACATGTCACCGACCTCCCGGGGAGTGTGCTCGTGTTCCGGCCACCTCGTTCAACCAGTGCACCGCGGCGTCGGTGAGCTCGGTGGTCCGCTTGTAATCCCGAACGTCGTCGGGAATCTGACTCAATGCATCAGCCAATCGTCGGGCGTCCTCGGGGCGATCGACCAGATGCGAAAGAGGACGGATGTACGTGCGGATCGTGAAGAGAATGCACCCGGTCTCGGGGAACCGGCGCAGGGTCTCGCGTTCCACGCGGAGGAACAACCGATCGCCCGTGGAGGCATCGCCGACACTCGGCAGTGCGGGAGGAAGCGACGCGGTTCCGTCCATCGGTTGATACGGGTCGTCGGTGTCGAGCACGCCCCACCCCAAGCGCCAGAACGGCTTGTCGACCGAGAGACGCCCGAAGAACGAGTCGATCGGATCCTGCAACTGTTCGTTCAAGCGGTCGACCGGAGCGTGCACCTCGGCCATGGTGCGTCCCAACTTCGACGTCAGATCCCAACGATTCGGGAAACACACCGAGCCACCACCGAACACCGGCCGGCCCCCACGATTCACCAACAAGGCCAGATCTTCCTGCACCAGTCGTCCGGCGATGTCGAGCGGATGCAGGGGCCATGAGCCGTCGACGGACGGGGCCAGGGGCCACCGTTCGTTGCGATGCGTGTTGATGATGTCGCCACCGTCTCGAACGAACCACCCGGGTCTGGTCGCCACCAGGTGCTCGGCCAGATGCCGCAACACCTCGGCCGCCTCGGGCTCGATGTCATTGATGACCGCCACGACGGTGTCATGGTGCTCTCGCAACACTTCTGCCTTGGCATCCATCTCGTGGTCGTAGTCGTCGCCGATCTGGATCCAGTCGGACAGATCCAGAGGACGCAATGCCAAACGCCAACGAAACGGTCCCGCGACGTAGGGCTGATAGTCGGGGGCGGTGGTCATGTCAGTTCCTGTGATCTCGACGCAACACGGAGGGCACCTGTCCGAACACCGCCACTCCCTGCCGGAGCGGGACGATCTCGCCATGGGCACGACGCTCGTGTTCGTTGATGGCGTGCGCCGCCAGCAGGCGCAACCGGTCGACCTCGTCGCGCAAGCGATCCACTTCGGCTTCGAGCGCCATCACGCGGCGGATGCCCTCGACGTTCATTCCCTCCGCGGTGAGTTCGGCGATGCGCTTCAAGCGCGCGATGTCGATGTCGCTGTAACGACGATTGCCGCCTTGGGTGCGCGCCGGATGCAGGAGTCCGCGACGTTCGTAGATGCGCAACGTCTGCGGGTGCATACCGGCCAATTGGGCGGCGACCGAGATCACGTAGACGGCGTGATCGTTGGAGTTGTTCATGATCTCTCCCCCGAGAAGAGATGATTGCGTGGTGATTCGGTGGTGGCCGCGGCCAGAGCCTCGACGGCCGCGCGCTGATCGTCGGTCAGTTCCGCGGGTACCACCACGTCCACGGTGACGATCAGATCACCCTGATGCTTGGCCGTCTCGATGCCCCGACCTTTCACCCGATGACGGGTTCCGGTTTGGGTGCCCGGCTTGACGCGCAAGGTCACGCGCTCGCCCGACAACGTCGGCACCTGAATGTCGGCGCCCAGGGCCGCTTCGGTGAAGGTGATCGGTACCTTCACCGTGAGGTTCTCGCCGTCGCGTCCGAAAACGCGGTGCGGAGCCACGCGACAAACGATGAACAGGTCGCCGGGCGGTCCACCATTGCGACCGGGGGTTCCCTTGCCGGGCAGACGAATGCGTTGACCGTCGGCGACACCGGCGGGCACGCGCACCTTCACCTCACGATTGCGCTTCTCGATTCCCGAACCTCGGCACACGCCGCACGGAGTCTCGATGATGCTTCCGGAACCTCCGCAACGTCCACACGGCGATGCGAAGGAGAAGAAACCCTGATTGTCGTCGACCTGTCCGCGACCACCACATTGACCACAGGTCTTGGCGCTCGATCCGGGCCGCGCACCACTTCCGTTGCAGGTCTCGCACCGCGCGTCGCTCGTCAGGTGCACCGACGTGGTGACCCCGTGGGCCGCCTCGGTGAACTCCAAACCCAAAGTGGCCTCGAGATCGTTACCGCGACGAGGCCCGACTCCACCGCCGCCACGCGCCCGGCCGCCACCGAACATGCGCAACAAGTCGTCGATGGACCCGTCGCCACCACCGGTGTTGAACCGCATACCGCCCATGCCGCCGGCCATCGGCCCGAGGCGTCGTACCTCGTCGTACTCCTTGCGCTTGGATTCGTCGCTCAACACGTCGTACGCGGTCGAGATCTCCTTGAAACGTTCTTCCGCGGCGGCGTCACCGGGTTTCGCGTCGGGATGGTTCTCGCGCGCCAGCTTGCGATACGCCTTGGTGATCTCCTTGGGTGTGGAGTCCTGGGCGACGCCGAGCACCGCGTAATAGTCCTTCTCGTACCACTCGCGTTGCGCGGTCATGACGTGACGGTCCTCAGCCCTTGACCTTCACCAACGCCGCCCGCAGGACGCGGCCCTTCCATGTGTACCCACTGCGCAGCACGTCGACAACGACGGTGCTTCCGTCGCCGTCG
>Ga0315899_10003089_pt1 | contig 18159 bp, 15 predicted proteins | sample LakEriMetagenome_2_FD_203518 | JGI IMG/M metagenome (GOLD analysis project Ga0315899, IMG submission 203518) | Freshwater fungal communities from buoy surface, Lake Erie, Ohio, United States - Buoy 4 MA112 | ecosystem: Environmental > Aquatic > Freshwater > Lake | place: USA: Lake Erie, Ohio... | reverse complement strand
TTTAGAGAGGCTTTCTCTTTTAGAAGTTTGCTAATCTTTTTGTCCGATGGCGATCAGGGCCGGGGTGTATTTTCGCATGTCCCACTCCAAGTCGGTCGGGAGCCATTGCAGGTCGGTGTTGACTTCAAGTTCGATGGCGAAAAGGGAGCGAGCAGGAGCGGCTTGTATCCATTTCTTGATCATGTCCTTTATTTCTTGTCCTTGGGTTTCCCACAAGGCGTAGGGGGGGCAGCAGAAAAGGACCCAGGGGGCGGTTGTTGGTTGTTCGGCAGTAGGTATGGAGGATGGCGGGATCGATGGTAGGTCGAGGAATTCTAGGTTTTGTTCGAGGTTGTTGGACCATCGCAGGACATCTTCGTGCAGCACGGTGATTTGAGATTGTATTTGAAGAGTTTGTGCGAAGTTTTGGATCGCTTGTGCGCCTGATTTGAGGATTTCCCATGTGAATGCATGTGAGGCTCCTCGCGAAATGGCTTCGAAAGCCATGACGCCCGACCCGCCAAAAAGGTCGAACGCGAGATGGTTTTCGAGCGTACCACCTAGTAGGTTCATCACCGCTTCACGAGTTCGGTCTTTCATTGGACGAGTTCGAGGGTCGCATTCGAATTGAAGGCGTCGGGAGCGGAGGGAGCCGGCGATGATTCGAAGCGTGACGACTTCGCGTGGAGTTTTTTTCACGGTTGATTTGCGTTGGTTAAGAGAATTAGGAATCTTGGTAAGTCGCGATGTTTGGTAATCGGTCGGTCGATTAGGATTGTGGTATCTTTGGGGTACTATGATAAGTCATGGCTGGTCGAGTCGCGAATGGTATGTAGAACAGGGGCGGGCAGGGTAATGAAAAACGCGTTGAAGAGTGGGTGGTTCAAAAGTTGGGGCGTAGGGTGTTCCGTGTTTTTCGGTTGTTCTGGATTGAGTTCTGGTTTGTTGGAGGGCTTCCATGGATTTGGGGATGCCAGAGTGTGGTCGCAGGAGGTTGGGCCGTCTAGTGGCGTTGGGGGGGGAATTGGGGGGAAAGCTTCGGGTGCAGCGCAGCCATCGGCGAGCAAGCTGACTCCTGAGGAGCGGCAGCGACGCCGCGAGGCCAAAGAGTTAGAGCAGATGCAAGCCGAGCAGATGAGAATCAACACGTATGGGGTGTTGCCTGAGGAAGATCAGAGTCCGTTGGCTCTCGAGTATCGCAAGGCGTTTGCTGCTTTTAAGGATGCTTTGGTGGATTATGCCGATGCGCATGCTCGCATTCAGTATCGAATGGGTGAAGCGATAGAGAATGACTCACGGGAGAAATGGTTAGTTGGATTGCAGGCCGCCTACAAGACGTTGGTCAAGTGGCGAGAGAGCATAGCGAAGTTATACGCCAGCGATCCGACGAAGTATCAGAATTTAGGGCTGTTGTTGCGTGAGATGTTGCTCACGGACGGGGCATTGGATCGGTTGGATGATTGGGTCGGTCCGGTCAAAGCGTTGCTCGAAGCGAAGGAATTGGTCGATGAGGACGTCTTGTTGTACGCTGGTTACGCGGGTTTTATGAACTGCGATTTTGAGCTGGCGGAAATGGCTTGGGGAAGCTTGTCGCAGGCAGGGAAGCTTGGGGATCAAGAGACTCGGATGCTGAGTGAACTTCCGTCTATTTCCGAGTCATGGAAGAACGAGCTTGCGCGTCGCGAAGAGGATAAGACCAAGAACAACCCACGAGTCGAGCTCATGACCACGAAGGGTACGATGGTTGTGGAGTTATTCGAAGATGACGCACCGGAGTCAGTTGCCAATTTCATTTATTTGGTGGAGAACGGATATTACACCCGCAAGCCGATTTTTTTGGTCAAGCAGCATTGGTTAGCACAGACGGGTTGTGAGAAGGGGGACGGGAAGGGTAGCGCAGGGTTTACGATCAAGAGCGAAGCCCAGGAGCCCACTCGCCGAAGTCATTTTCGCGGTTCGCTTGCGGTCCCCATCGGCGTCAATGCACAGACGCAGCAAGTGGATTTTAATTCCGGCGGGGCCCAATTTTACTTCTCGTTCTTGCCGTTGCCGCTTGTCGATGGTCGGCACACGGTATTCGGGCGGATTGAAACGGGGATGGAGGTCATGGGGATGTTCAAGGTGTTGAATTTGACCGATGAGGAGGAGCGCAAGAATCCGGAGTTGCGTCCCGATTCGATCATTCGAGCCAAAGTGTTGAGCAAGCGGGATCACGAGTACCGTCCGACGCCGGTTTTTGGCAAGTTGCCCCGGTAGTTGCCCCGGTAGTTGCCTCAGGTCGTTGCACATATCGCTGCGACTAGGAAGCCTTGGACTCAGAAGACTTGACCATTGAGGGGATTTGTACTATTCTCCTTTCGACTTGCGGATGTGGCGGAATTGGCAGACGCGCTAGACTCAGGATCTAGTGGCCTAATACATACGGCCGTGGAGGTTCGACCCCTCTCATCCGCATTGCGAGTAAGTAATCCCACTGCTCTTTGAACGTTGAACGATCTTTCAGATGCCAAAAGACTTCTTAGCTGGTATTCAAGCAGAGTACGATGTTGTAGTGATTGGTAGCGGATTGGCTGGGATGACTTCCGCCAATATTCTTGGGAGGGCTGGGCATCGTGTACTGTTGCTAGAGCAACACTACAAATTCGGTGGCTTGGCTACGTGGTTCAAGCGTCCTGGTGGACACACGTTCGACATTTCGTTGCATGGCTTTCCCTATGGGATGCTGAAGAGTTGCAAGCGATATTGGAACGATGAGATCGCTTCGAACATCGTTCAGTTGAAAAACATTCGGTTTGACAACCCTATGTTTTCGTTGATGACGACCTACAATCGGGAGGACTTCACCGATTTATTAGCCACTCGTTTTGGGGTGGCGAGGCAGACCGTCAGCGATTTCTTTGACACTGCTCGGGGGATGAATTTCTACGACGATCAGTCGATGAGTACCCGGGAGTTATTTGAAAAGTTTTTCCCCGGCCGATCGGATATTGTTCGCTTGTTGTTGGAGCCAATTACGTATGCGAACGGTTCGACGTTAGAAGATCCGGCGATCACTTATGGAATCGTGTTTTCGAATTTCATGGCCAAAGGGGTCTATATCTATGAGGGTGGTACCGATGATTTGGTGAGCAAGATGCAAGCCGAGATGGTCCGCAATGGGGTAGATACACGGATCAAGTGTGATGTAACCAAGATTTTGGTGGATCGTCGCGGTGTGCGTGGGGTGGAAGTCAATGGGCGTGAGATTCGTTGCCGAGCGGTGGTCAGCAATTCGAATTTGCGTTCGACCATTTTCAAGTTGGTAGGCGAAGAGCATTTTGATCCAAAGTTCGTCGAGGAGGCTCGCGGTGTGCGGTTGAATAACAGCAGCACGCAGGTTTACATGGCGATCAAGCCTGGTGTGGAGATTCCGGAGTCGACGGGTGATTTGTTGTTTTGTTCGACTGCAAATGAATTTCGCACCGACTTGTTGCTAGATCGCAACATCACTTCGAGAACCTTTAGTTTCTACTACCCGCGTACTCGGCCAGATGGTAAGCAGCGGCATGCGATCGTCAGCAGCACCAATGCACACTGGAAGGATTGGTCGGATTTGAGCGAGGAAGCTTACGCGGCGAGCAAGCAAGAGTTGATCGAGACGACGCTTGACGCACTTGAAAAATACGTTCCGAACTGCCGAGAGAAAATCGAGTGGGTTGAAGCGGCCACTCCGAGGACTTTCCATCACTACACGAAGCATTTAAGTGGTGCAAGCTTTGGAACGAAGTTCGAGGGGCTTGGGGTTTCTCGCGGATTACCGCAGCAGATTCGAGGGCTTTATCATGCTGGTAGCGTTGGGATCATCATGTCCGGTTGGCTTGGAGCGATCAACTATGGGGTGATTGTTTCCAACGAAGTCGATTCAATGCTTACCAGTAACACCGGGCTTCCAGCAGGACCGCAGTAGCCAACCGAAACCATTCTTTACTCAGTTACCAATCTCTAGACGCTAGTATTAATATTCATGACCACACGCAGGCGCGCTCGCGAAATAGTTCTGCAAGTATTATTCGAAGAGGACTTGCATCCGATGCGTGACGAACAGATCGCGATGGATTTTTTGTTCAAGCGATTGTCGTACAACGATAGCTTGATTGACTTTGCCAAGGAGCTCTTGGTCGGCGTCCGGGCGCATCGTGCCGAGATCGACAAGTTGCTTTCGAAGTATTCAGCGAACTGGTCGATTAAGCGGATGGCGACAAGCGATCGGAACGTGATGCGGATTGCTGCTTATGAGATGCTCTACGGCGAGACGCCGGGTCGCGTTGCGATCAACGAAGCGATTGACATTGCCAAGCGGTATGGCAGTTTGAATTCCGGTGCTTTCGTCAACGGGATCCTCGACCGAATGTTCAAGGATCACAAAGCCGCTGATACTGAGGCTGCTAGCTAGTCAAGCTAATAATCTTAAAAGTAGTCTTACAGCTGTTTTCAGCCCCGCAGTGAATACAGGGCTTATTCCAAGAAATTTGGAAGCGGTCGTCCGCCGGTACGACCTACTGCAGGGAGTTCGACGGTGACGTCGACTGCGTGTCCGAGGCCGTTATCGCGCGAGGATGCAGTTGTGCCGACGTGTCCGTTGGGGATGAACAGTTGGGGGTGGTCGAAGGGGGCACGGTGGTAGCGTACGCGTTCGTCGGTAAGTGCTTTGAGGAAGGCGACTAGAGCGTTCTTTTCGGTAGAGGTTAGTCCCAAAGGTACCATTGACGGGTGCACGTCTTTCACGTTTTGTTGGTGGAAATCGCCCCCTCGGTTGTAGAAATCGACGACTTCATTGAGTGTGCGAAATCCACCGTTATGGAAGTATGGGGCTGTCATCTCTACGTTTCGAAGCGTTGGAGTTTTGTACAAGCCTTCGGAAATTACGACTTCATCTCCGTTGAAGGGCATGGGGGCTGGTTGGCCGACTACTCGCTGGTAGACATCGGAACCGAAAGTGCTCAGCAAACGAGCTTCGGAGAATGGGTACCCAAAAGGATCGGTGTCTCCTATGGAGATATCTTCAAGTGTTGGCCTTACTCCAAGATTGTAGAAACCTGCGTCATAGACGAATCTGCCTTCTCGACCGAATCCCATTGGTTCAACACGAAGGTTTGCGATGTTGTTTACCGATGCCGAGGTGAATTCCGGACCGCTGTGGCAGTCTGCACATTTTGCTTTGGTGAAAAACAAGAACAAGCCTTGGCGTTGCAAGGCAGTCATTGCGGTGGAATCCCCGGCAGCGAATCGATCGTAGGGGGTTTGATCAGATACCAATGTTGCTTGGTAGAGTTGCACGGCTAGTCCAAAGAAAAGGCTGAAGTTCGCTTCGATCTGCGTATATTCCCCGGTGGTATTCGAGGAGGGAGACATCGATGGAGTCACGCGAGCGAGGGATGGAAGGGAGTTGGCATGAGCCGTACCGCCGGCCGTACCGTAGCGGCTTGGCATTGGTACTTTGCCGTTGTATTGCCACCATTCTTGTCGGAAGGCGTGCTGTACTAGTTCTTCGTAGTCATCGAAAATAAGACCAGCTTTGTCACCTCTGGCCCATGTTCCTAGCACACTATCGGTAGGATCGATCATTTGGCGGGCAAGTGGCCGCTTCTTCAGGAGTTTCCTGGCGATGTCTGGAAAGGTTCGTCCGGCAGCAGACATTTCGAATGTACTAATAGGAGGCCCGACGGCCTGGGATGCAAGGCTGGCGTTATTGATGGCGACTGAGACCGCGCGAATTTCATCCTCGTCCTCGGAATAGAAAACACGGGCGTCTTCATCCCGAAGTCCAAAGGGATTGACTCCGTTGAAAATATCCGTCGCACGTCCGTCCCAAAAATTGCGTTGATTGAAAACGGCATTGATGACCGTAGGGGTATTGCGAGGTTCGACGCGGCGGGTCGTAAGCCGTCCGACACAAAATACCGCGTCGGCTTGCGAACGCTGGACTTCGTTCCCGTAGTCATCGCATTCGATGAACTTCCGCAACGAGATTCCTTGGGAGCTAACGATGTCATTGCGGTCTGAAATTACGGCGGACTTTGCATCGTTTGCGTTTCGCAGCTTTCGGAGCGGAAAGTCCGAGGCTTTCAGCGCGTAATTCGGGCCTGCGAGTTGGAAGGTGCGGTCGGGGTTTGGCGCGCCGTTGGCAAACCAACGCAAGAGCCCTGGTGAAACTTGGTGCCTAGATCGGTTGTCAGCGCCTGCATGGTAGTGGCAAGTTGCGCAAGCCATCACGCCATCGCTACCAACTTGCATATCCCAGAAAAGAGCTTTGCCCAAGATCAATGCAGCGTCGTAATCCGCGATGAAATCACCGAGGTTACTGGGTGTCGGCACAGGAACTTGGGAAAGAGGTTTTAGGGGTGGTAGTTTTGTGCGGTCTTGTGCAAAGCTGTTGATACTGTTGGTGGAGAGCCAAGCGAGTAGCAGCGGCAGGAGGACCGATTTAAGGGTGATTTGACGGAAGTATAGGGAGGCAGAGCATTGATGTATATTCATAAACCACAGAGAGAGATTATGCTGATCACTTAACAGGCTAAAGTCAGCTGGCGCAAGGGCTGTCGTAAGATTACCTAGATTGCCGTGTGTGCCTAGCGTCAATTCCGTTAAAAAACGGCAATGAACCAGCGTATTTTTGACTTAGCAGAGCGATTCCCCCCCGTTTTGGGTGCGGTTTGCAGCAGTTTAGGTCCTTGCATTGGGTTTATTTCGTAACAGTTGGTTGCATCAGGAAGTCCACTGCGTCTTCGACGCATCTTGGGTCTTGCATGAGGAACGAATGCAGAACTGGGTAGGTTTTGAATTCGCTCATCCCTTCGAGCTTCGCTTCGTCCAGAGTGACAACCGCATCGTTAGGGCCATCGAGCAACGGGTTTTGGATGGAAGAGCCCGACAGATCCCCTGCGAGGATTGCGAAGGGGCAGGGTGGGATCCCGAGGTTTTCTTGAAAGCCGTCCCATTGGGGGCCGAGTTGCATTCCTGATTTTCCGGTGATGGTTTCGAATAGTCCGAGTTGGGAGAGTCGTTTGGCGAACGAGGAGCCTTGATTCGGTGGTCCGAGCATGACGACCCGTTCGATTCGACTTAGTACCCCTTGCGGGTCCCCTTTGGTGGACCATTGGGCGATTGCAAGTCTGGTTACGATATTTCCGAGGCTATGTCCGGCGATTTTGATACGTGGTTTTCCTGGAAGATTTTCCACGAGTTCGCGGAGAGCTTCGGCGTGCGAGGTGATCGGTGCCCGGGTGCTTGCGTACGAAAACCTGATGACTTGTGGAGGACGCTTTGCGGTGGCTGCATACTTTTCGCTGAGTTTGATTTCGATGGGGCGCATACTCGAGGAGGTGCGCATCAAGCCGTGGAGCAAGATCACAACTTCCTCGGGTGGGGGGCTTGGTTGGTTTTGAGTTTCGTTCGTCTTTCTAGCAGCGTCGTCGAGTTTTTCTTGTTCCGGGTTTTTTTGTTCTGGTTTTTTTTGCTTAGCCTCTTCAAGGGCTTCGAGCATCGCGTCTTTGCTTCCCCAAGCTCGACGGATTGATCGATCGTCGATCAATCGCCAGTGGTCGAGTGTATGGTTGTACTGAATTCGCCAGCCGTTCCACCAACGGTGATCGGTCCAGAACTGCTTGCCCCCGAGGGTAGGAAGTTCGATGTTGAGAAACCGGCCGTTGTTTTGGATCATGTCTAGCAATGCTCCTTGATCGTCTTGTTCGTCCGATTCGGAAGGAATTGGTGCTGGGTTGATTGGCTGCGTACTACTTGGATCGCTGCTTGGATCGCTGGTGATTGGATTTTGAGCATGAAGGCTTTTGTCACCAAACAGGGGGATAGCGAGCAGGAGGCAGGTGAGAAATCGCGGGATCATACGCGGACTTCCGATGAGATCGAGTCGTTTTGCGTATTGGCTTCCAGGATTGGTGCGATGACTTCGTCGAGGAACTCGTAAACTTGTTGCTCGGCTCTTCCGGTATACTGTTCGGGTGCGAGTACATCTTGGACGTTGACTTTGGCAAAAGCTGGGTCATGGGAAAGAAGTTCGAGCAAGTTGTTTGGGAGACCCTCTTGTTTGACTCGAAGCGCGGCGGCTTGGCTGTGTACTCGGATCACTTCGTGGAGTTCTTGGCGATCTCCGCCGGCAGCGACACCGGCCATCATGAGGGATTCGGTGGCCATGAACGGGAGTTCTTCGGCTAGGTTTTTCGCGATGGTTTTTGGGTAAACGACGAGTCCTTCGGAAACGTTTTGCAGCAGGATCAAACAAGCATCGACGGACAGGAAGGCTTGGGGCATGACGAGTCGTCGGTTAGCGCTATCGTCGAGTGTTCGTTCCATCCACTGGGTGGCGGCGGTCATCACTGGGCTTGATTGGAGGCTCATTACGAAGCGGGCCAAGGAGCACATTCTTTCGCTGCGCATTGGGTTACGTTTATAGGCCATGGCGGAGGATCCGATTTGGTTTTTCTCGAAAGGCTCTTCCATTTCCTTTTTGTTAGCGAGGATGCGCAGGTCGGTTGCGATCTTGTGAATCGTAGTAGCGATTGCACTGAGGGTGTCGGTGAGGAACGCATCGACTTTTCGGGAGTAGGTTTGTCCGCTTACGGCGTAAGGGGATGCGAAGTCGAGTTTTGTGGCGATACGGCGTTCAAGTTCGCGGACTTTGGCGTGATCTCCGTCGAAGAGTTGCAGGAAACTGGCTTGCGTTCCGGTGGTTCCTTTAGCGCTGCGAGCTTTGAGCGTGGAGAGTCGGTGATCGACTTCGGCAAGATCGAGTACTAGATCGTAGGTCCAGAGGGTGGCTCGTTTTCCGACGGTGGTCGGTTGAGCGGGTTGCAGGTGGGTGTAGGCAAGGCATGGGAGTGGGGCGTAGGTTTTCGCGAATTGCGATAGGGCTCGGATACATCGGATGAGTCGTTGTCGGATAGTTCGGAGGGCATCGCGATAGATCATCAAGTCCGAGTTATCCGTAACGTAACAACTCGTTGCACCGAGGTGAATGATCGGGCGTGCATCGGGGCATTGATCGCCGTAGGCGTGGACTTGGGCCATCACATCGTGGCGGAGTTTCCGTTCGTATTCGTCGGCAACATCGAGGTTGAGTCGATTGCGGAAAGCTTTGAGTTGTTCGATTTGGGTTTGGGTGATTGGCAGTCCGAGTTCTTGCTGTGTTTCTGCGAGGGTGATCCAGAGTTCTCGCCAGAGTCCAATGCGGTGTTCCGTGCTGAACAAGCTCGCCATTTCGCGGGAAGCATAGCGGGTGATCAGGGGGTTTTCGTACGTTGGCATGGGGCTTGCAGAATCGGACACGGGATGCTTTCTGTTTTTCTCGAGTGGATATGGGGATGGTTGGATTGAAATCTGGCTTCCAACCGTCGGCTCGAACGTGTATGGAGTGGGAATGCAAGAATATACCATTCAGAGGTCGAATCGTCGTTGCCATGTTTCGGATCGGGAGTTTGTGCCCGGCGAAAGCTATTATTCTGCACTGATTGCCCAGGGTAGTTCTTTGTTACGGCAGGACTTTTCCGAGGAAATTTGGGAGCGGAATCGTCCTGGTGGGGTAGTTGGGTGGTGGGTTAGCACCGTTCCGCAGAAGCGTTTAGGGCGTCCGAAGCCGGCTCCGGTGCACGTTCTGCTTGCGGCGTTGGAGGTCTTGCTCGAAGATCCCCTCAAAGGTGAGCTTGCCTATCTTCTCACGCTTCTGCTAATTCGCAGGAGAGTTTTAAGCGAACCGATTGGATTGCAATTGAATTCCGAAGAGGAACCGATGGATTCCTCGCTATTGCACTTGACCCATGCGGGGTCGAATCGCGAATTTGTCGTACCGATATGTCAACCCGAAGTGCGGCGGATGGAGAGTCTGCAGCAGGAGTTGGATCAGTTGTTATTTAGCGAGGCATGATGGAACGCATAGGCCCGTGGGCAATCATCGCAATTCTTTTCGCCTCCTCCGGGGCGACTTGTATACCGAAACGCCCCAATGCAGAGTTTCAGCCCAAAGCTTTGTTTACCGCTCCTCCGACCCCGGATCAGTTGGTCGAAGTGATCAATCGGTCTCGTTCCATTCAATCGTTGCAGTCGAATTTTGTGACGGTTAACCCGAACCGTATGCGGAATCTCGATGCATCGTTGGTCTGGGTTCGCGATCGCAAATTCAAATTATCTGGAGGGATCTCCAGGATGCTTGGAAACAACTTTGAGGTTGGAAGCAACGATCAGTATTTTTGGATGACGGTGCGCGATGGGTCTCGTCCCCAGCTATTTTTTGCAAGGCATGATGAATTTGAGTCGCAGGGTGTAAGGCGCATACTGCCGGTCTCCCCGTTATGGATTTTGGAAGCGCTTGGGATCAGCGAGCTCGATCCCTATCGGGTGCTTGGTCCTCCAGTGAATCGCCCCGATGGGATGATGGAATTATCGACGATGGCTCCGACGGCAACCGGGACGTACACTCGGACGATGGTGATCGATCCGAAATTTGGGTATACGCGTCAGATTTTGCTTAGGGACCCATCTGGACGATTGGTGGCCAGTGCAGCGCAGAGCGAGCACAATTACTACGCTTCTGTTGGTTTATCCTTACCCCATCGGGTGTTAATGCAATTGGTACCTGTGATGGATCCGCCAACCGAGATCGACGTGACGATTGGTGGATATGTCATCAATGGGTTGGATGCGAATCAGCCGGCTGGATTCGAGTTGCCGAACCAGAATGGGTATGAGGTTGTGAACCTAGTGCAGTTCAATCAAGGTTTACCTAAAGCGGTCACGCCCGTGCAAGTCGCACCGGCGTTGCCCCCTTCGGTCCCTCCGACGGCTTATCGAGGGGTTCCCTGGGACGGGCCGGTTGTACGCTAGAGCGTGGTGCTTCTGCTGCGAAGAATAAGTGTTATCGGTTTAGAACCGAGGCGTTTGAACATTTAAGGAATCGGCGTGAGTACCACAGCGCGAGGCCGTCCTTCGAAAGTAGCAGCGGCGAGGATTGCACCCGAGTTGTTGACTTGGACCAAGCTCACGATTTGCCATCCGGCGGAAGCCACCGGATCGAGTAAGGAGTTGAGGTCATGAGGGATTGTGCCGTGCCAGACCACTGGGTGACGTGGGCCGATATTCCAAGTTCCTGGCTGGCCGAATGCGCCGAAGCCGATGATCACACCGGTTTGGTTTGCGGCGGTGGCTTGTCCGTAGTTGTCTCCAGCAAGAAACGGTAGAAGTTCCGGTAGATGTCGCGTGGAAGCTCTCCAGACGACAGGCAGTGAGCTGAAAGCCGGGTGAGCTGATCCGACGACATCGCCGTTGTCTGCAATTCCGTAAGCAACGGAAGTTCCCCAGGAGGGAAGTCTAGGGAGGATGTTGATGGGTCTGGTTCCGAGGTGTGACCAGAACGTAGCGGTTTGTGGGCTGGTGTTCGTATAACCGGCCGCTTGGCCAAGCGCATTGAAAGCCACGGGCATAGCTGCGCCGGGCAGAATGGTTTGGGTATAGACGCCTGCTCGGGTGGTAGGAGTCCATACCGCACCTTGCCAACCAGCGCTGCGACCACCGATGAAGTACCCATAAACACGACCAGTAGCATCGATACGCAGAGCATGCGTATTGCCACCTTTGTTAGGGAACACATTGATCATGCTCGCGCCGGTCTTAACAAATCCTTGAGGTCGGAAATCACCGGTGTCAGCCGAACCGACGATAACACCGGTAGGCGATACGTACGCAGCTGAGGAGTAGTTTCCTTTTTTGGGCAACTTACCGACTGCGGATAGTACGCCGTTTCGAAAAACGAATCCTTCGTAGCTGGAGCCTTCGACAGCCGGTTGGCAGTACCCTGAAACATCTCCAGCATCGTTGATTCCGACTGGATATCCCGAGGAGTATCCAGGTAGTACAGGAACAGGATTCAGTCGGTAGGAAGTTGGTGTGCCCTGGGCGTGGGCTACGATCGCCAGACTGATCATCCACAGCGAGGCTATCGACCGGAGAAGGGAATTGTAAGAACAGAGTGTCGTGTGGGGGTTTGATGAAAACATGCAAGGTTCCGCGATGTCTAATGGTGTAGATGCAAGACGAGAGTTCAGATGCCGAAGTTCGATCGGTTGGCTCAATTGTGTGAACATACGGCGGTGTGTTCTAGGAACGCAGACGAGCCGGTAGAAACAAGAAAGTTGAATCAGGCCAGTTTAAAAGGGCCAGTTTAAAGGGGCAGCAGCGAGGGCGCGCCGCGTTTTGTTAGAGCCGAGAATATAGATCATAAAGTGGGGGCGAGGAAGTCCCGGCTTGTGGGGATGGAGGCTAGTTCGACAAGATTGACGGGGCGGAAAGTAGCGTGCCCCGGGGAGATCAACAGTGCTTTGTGCGGATGCCGGAGTATGAGTACCGTGATGCTCCGTATAAATACCGTGTTGATTGCTCAGTACGGACGAGTTGTGCGAATGTGCTCAGCGGGGCAACTTGGCAATCGAATTCGGTGTGGATATAACAAGCACTAGCGATTTTGTCCTCGTAGCTCAACTGGATAGAGCGCAGGCCTCCGAAGCCTGAGGTTGTGGGTTCGACCCCCGCCGAGGATATTGGGCGATGGGATTTCGGTTAGGTTATTTCTGACCGATCCAAGCTTCGTTGAACTCGACGTGTTTCATGCTCTTGCCACCCTCGACAAAGTAGCTGTAGATCGCGTGCAAGTGTCCGTCTTGAGTTTGGATGATCGCGGGGTAGTGGTACGATCCGCTTGGGTGTTCTTCGAGGTAACGGGTGATTGTCCAAGTCTTTCCTTCGTCAAGCGAAACTGAGACTGCCAAGCGATTACGCCCCTTTTCGGTGTCGTTGTAGATTAATACCCAGTGTCCGTTTTGCAGTACCACGGCATCGAGTCCCGAGCCTGGATTGGGCAAGATTGTCGAGTTGACATCTCCCCAGTTCTCGCCACCATCGAAGGATTCTGACACGCGAATCTTGCCTGTGACTCCGTTTTCTCGCATATACGCTACCAGCGATCCATCGCGACGTTCAAGCACGCTCGGTTGAATGTTGCCAAACCCGATCAGCGGCTTCGATGCCTTCCATGTATGCCCCATGTCGTCGCTGATAGCCATTAAGGAGAAGGAGTAAGTATCGGTATAAAGAGGTAGGAGCCAACGTCCAGATTGGAGTCCAGATTTGAGTACCGTAGGTTTGCATCGCGTTTGCCAACCAAGCCGCTGGAAGAGTTTGTCGGCAAGTCGTGCGCGTACTTCGGTTACTTCTTTTTCAAACTCCGCAGGTAATCCACTCGGTAAGCTTGCGATGAACCGATCCAGCTTCGTGTTGGCTTCTTGACTGAAGTCCTCTGGTTTGAGCCACAAGCTTTGTTGTTTTGTCCATCGAATCTCCCCCAGACCTGATGGCGCGTCGGAGATGAGTTGTTGGGTGATGCACGACTCCCATGTGTTAGCCAAAACCAATGGCCAGAACAAATGCAGTCGGCCTTGGGTGTCGACGTGCATGGCGGTGTTGCCATCAGGGAATCCTGCGGTGTCGACCATCAAAAACGGTGCCGACCAATTCCTGGAGTCTTTGCCAAGCCTTGCTCCGTAGATCGCCACGTCATCGGCTTTGCGTTCCCCCGAGCCCCTGTACCAAGATGCGAGCAGCGAGCCGTCGGGTAACGCAACGATGCTTGGGGCATGATTATGTTGCGGATGAAGTGGAAAGATGAGCTCTTCACGATGGATCGCTTCGGTTGGTGACTTGCGTGCCTGTGGCTCTTGAGCAATCCCTAAGGAATGCATCAACATGATTCCGATAAGCAGCGTTGGCAAGCCGATCCGATTGCAGACGGGGAGAAGTTTCTGGGGGACAACAGGGTGGTTCGTCACGGTGCTGAATTCAATGGTGTTGGTTGAGAAAAACATGGTGTTCGGGGATTAGCGTTCAGGGTTTAGCGTTCAGGGGCATCGGGGACTCAAGCCATTTTAGCCGAACAATGCTAGCGATGTTGGTAATTGAAATCGGTCTTGGAATTGGGGGATCGGTTCGGGTATTTTCGCTGGGTTGAGTTTTCGACCTTGAGGCGATCAGAGAGCGAAGTATGAAACGTGAAGAGCAGTTAACGGCGCAGCGCCGAAATAGACGGGACGTATTGCTTGGACTAGGGGCATTCGGAATCGCTTCGTGCTGTGGATGTCGTTCGACGCCTCTTACGGGGCGTCCTCAATTGCGATTCATACCCAAGTCGATGGAGATGCAGCTTGGGGAGCAGAGTTATGCGGATGTGATCTCGAAGTCGACTCCTTCGCAAAATGGGCGTTGGACGGATGCGGTACGGCGGACGGGAGAGCGGATTGCGTCGGTTGCCAATGCACCGGGGTTTCAGTGGGATTTTCGGTTGTTAGCTAGCGATACGCAGAATGCTTTTTGTCTGCCGGGTGGCAAGGTCGCGATCTATGAAGGGATCGTACCGTTGTGTGAGAATGAGGCGGGCTTGGCGGTGGTAATGAGTCATGAGATTGCGCATGCTTTAGCGCATCATGGAGCGGAGCGGATGAGTCAGCAAGCGGGGGTTCAGGGAGTCGGTGCGGTGCTAGGATGGGCGATTAGCGATACGACACCTGCCACGCGGGATCTTGCGATGCGAGCTTTTGGTACTGGAGCGGAGTACGGGCTATTGCTTCCTTACAGTCGTCATCACGAGAGCGAAGCCGATGCGATCGGACTGACGTTGATGGCGAAGGCTGGTTACGATCCGTCGGAAGCCCCGTTGTTCTGGGGGCGGTTCGGCAAAGTGACTGGTGGAGCGAATAAGCCTGCCGAATGGGCTTCTACTCACCCAAGCGATGAGCGTCGTGCTAACGATCTTGCAAACAAGCTTCCCGACGCTTTGAACCTCTATCAAACCACTGCCAATCGTTATGGTCGTGGCGAGCAACTGGTTTGAGTTGAGCGAGCATGAGAGACGCTTCTATACGCTGAACTTTACCGATTATTCATTTACTGCTGACTTGTGCCTCGAGCCGGTTGTTTCATACTTTCAGTAATTGGTCCAAGTGGATCAAGGGGTGTCCGGAGCTAAGTGATTCCGGTAGTGTGAATGTTGAAGCACTGGTGCTTTGGAATCGATCGGGACAAATCAAGTGTTGCGAAGAGCGATGGTGGTTGGGCGACGAGCATTTACTCTTGTGGAGTTACTGGTAGTCATCGCCATTATTGGAGTGTTGGTCGGTCTGTTATTACCAGCCGTACAGGGGGCCCGCGAAGCGGCTCGCAGGATGTCTTGTCAGAACAACCTTAAGCAACTTGGGTTGTGTTTGCACAATTTCGAATCTGCCAGAAAGAAGCTTCCTCCGCAGGGAGACTATCAGACCAATGGTACGGCGGTTTATTGGAGCGCACAGACTCGGCTGTTGCCTTATGCGGAATCGTCGACCGTGCATCAGTTGATCGACTACACGAAGCCGATTGCGCAGCAACCTCAGGTTGCAAGGATACGTATTCCCTTTTTGATTTGCCCGAGCGAGATCAATGACAAGGAGCGTCCAGATGGTCCAACGTTTGTCCATTATCCTTTGAACTATGCAATCAATGTTGGAGAGTGGTTGATTATGCAGCCACCTCAGGGCAAGGGGACCGGCGTGTTTCTTGTCAATCAGGAGATGAAGCTCGCGGGGATCACCGACGGCACAAGCAACACGTTGGGTATGAGCGAGGTCAAGGCGTTTACCCCTTATTTACGAGATGGGGGGAATCCGGCAAGCGATACGCCGGTTCCGGTGCGACCGGAAGATGTCGCTGGGTTTGGTGGTGAGTTCAAAGCGGATTCGGGACATACGGAGTGGGTAGATGCGCGATCGCATCAAACCGGATTTACTACGACCTTCCCACCAAATCAGCGAGTCCCGTACTTGCACAATGGGATTCCCTATGACATCGATTTTAATTCGATGCGTGAGGGGCGCAGTGCGACTGTTCCGACTTATGCGGTAGTTACAAGTCGCAGTTATCATGTCGGAGGAGTCAACAGTTTGTTGATGGACGGTTCGGTACGGTTTGTCTCTCAGGGTATCTCGCCAGGGGCTTGGAAGGCGCTCGGAACGCGATCCGGTGGTGAGGTGGTTCAAGAGGATTGGTGATTTGTCTATTGTGCTATTTGGATTATGATTGTGGCGTTTGCGCATTGCATTTTGCGATCCATAGTGGACGATTTGATTCTCTGATCACCAAACCCTTATCGAGAGCTTTACTTGGCATGAATCTCCTGAAATCCCCCCTTCGTAGTTTGTTGCATTTGTGGTGCTTGTGCGTTTCCTTAGTCGCACTCGTCGCGGAGCCGAATGGTGTATTGGGGCAAACGAACGAGACTGTCTGGCTTGAGAGTTGGAATGATTGTCCGACAAAGCGAGCTTTGGTGGAGTATGTGGGGCGGGTAAGCGATCCGAATCACAAGGACTTTGTGCCGGTTCCCGAGCGGATAGCAGTGTTTGATAACGACGGGACGCTCTGGCCTGAGAATCCTATCCCTTTTCAGCTGGCTTATGCTTTCGATATTGTCACGAAACGTGCAGCAAACGATTTGGAGTTTGCCAAAGAACCGATGGTTCAAGCGGTACTCAATAAAGACATCGCGACCTTGACTGCGGGGCCGAAGCATGAGGGTTTGTTGCAGGTTGTTGCGATGACCCATGCGGGGATGAGTACAGAAGAGTTTTCCAAAAGCGTTTCGGATTGGATACAGACGAGCAAGCATCCTCGTTATGGTCGCGGGTATGACAAGTTAACGTATGTACCGATGCAGGAGGTCTTGAGGTATCTACGTCAAAACGAATTCAAAACGTACATTGTTTCGGGTGGTGGAGCCGATTTCATGCGTGTTTGGTCCGAGCGTGTGTATGGTATTTCACCGGAGCAAGTCATCGGTTCTGCGGCGCGGATGCGATTCGAGATGAGGGATGGAAAACCCGTGTTGATTAAAACTTTGGATAACCTGTTTGTCGATGACAAAGCGGGGAAGCCGGTTGGGATTCAGATGGGGGTCGGTCGCAGGCCCGTGGTCTGCTTTGGTAATAGTGACGGCGATTATGAAATGCTGCAATACACCACCATCGGCAATCCTCGTGCGAGTTTCGGGGCGATCATTCATCATACGGATGCCGAGCGCGAGTACGCTTATGATGTTGCACCGAAGAGCACAGGTAAGTTGGTTGTCGGACTGCAGGAAGCTTCGGCGCAGGGCTGGTTTGTGGTGGACATGAAATCCGATTGGGGTAGGGTGTTCGAAGAATAGTCTTTGCCTTATTGTTTATCGGTGTATTTCCTCGTCGAGAAGCTTGCTCTGAATCGGTACGGCTTACTCCCTGACGGATCGGGTTACCGATGATGTGGTGGTGGCCCGTTGGCCACGCAATGGTAACCCGAAGTGTAAACGAGGCAGCAGCGGATTGATGGCTGATTTCATTAGCCGTAGTTACTAAGGTTGATCGGATGATTGATCGGTGGGTCTTACGCAGAGTGTGCGCATGGGCGATGGAGCGTGTACTGCAGCTTCCTCCCTGACGGTTCGGGTTACCATTAGATGCCGTTGGCAAGGCTTATCGGATTATTGAACGGTGGGTCTTACGCAGAGCGTGCTGATGGGCGATGGAGCGTGTACTGCAGCGTCCTCCCTGACGGTTCGGGTTACCATTAGATGCCGTTGGCAAGGCTTATCGGATTATTGAACGGTGGGTCTTACGCAGAGCGTGCTGATGGGCGATGGAGCGTGCACTGCAGCTTCCTCCCTGACGGTTCGGGTTACCATTGGAGTGAATGGTGGCCGTTGGCCACGCAATGGTAACCCGAAGTGTAAACGAGGCAGCAGCGGATTGCTGGCGTATTACATTAGTCGCCGTTACCGAGGTTGATCGGATGATTGAGCGGTGGATCTTACGCAGAGCGTGCTGATGGGCGATGGAGCGTGTACTGCAGCTTCCTCCCTGACGGTTCGGGTTACCATTGGATGCCGTTGCCAAGGCTTATCGGATTATTGAACGGTGGATCTTACGCTGAGCGTGCTGATGGGCGATGGGGCGTGTACTGCAGCTTCCTCCCTGACGGTTCGGGTTACCATTGGAGTGAATGGTGGCCGTTGGCCACGCAATGGTAACCCGAAGTGTAAACGAGGCAGCAGCGGATTGCTGGCGTATTACATTAGTCGCCGTT
>Ga0315899_10003088_pt1 | contig 18159 bp, 18 predicted proteins | sample LakEriMetagenome_2_FD_203518 | JGI IMG/M metagenome (GOLD analysis project Ga0315899, IMG submission 203518) | Freshwater fungal communities from buoy surface, Lake Erie, Ohio, United States - Buoy 4 MA112 | ecosystem: Environmental > Aquatic > Freshwater > Lake | place: USA: Lake Erie, Ohio... | reverse complement strand
GCGGCCCGAGGCCGGCGGTGCCGCGCGCGCGGCCTCGCCGTCGATCGGTACGGCGCCGGACGCCGCCGGCTCCGCGGCCGACAGCATGTCGGCGAAGCTCGGCGCGCCCGCCTCAGGGCCGGACGGGCCCGGGCCGCGGGCGCGCGAGGCGGCCGAGACGGGCGGCACGACGGCGGACGGGGCGACGGCGTCGAGGCTCATGTCAGCGCTCCTTGCCCGGACGCTTCCGGGCCGAGAGTTGGGTGGCGAACTCGTCGAGCGCGCGCTGCTCGCGGCGTGCGGCGGTACGCGCCGACTGCTGCGCGCGGCGCTCCTCGAGCGTCTGCAGCGCCTTCAGCCGACGCTGCCGGTCGCGCAGCGAGGCGTCGCGCGCCTCGGCGTCGGCCGCACGCTGTGCGTGCTGGCCGTACTGCTGGTGGATCGCGGCGACCAGCTTCGCGTCGAAGTGCGTGGCCGTCGCGAGCTGCGCGACGCCGACCGCGCCGCCGCCCCGCACCGGCGCGCGCGACAGCGATTCCTCTCGGTAGTCGGTCAGGGTGCGCAGCGTCGCCGCGGCCGCGTCGCGCTCGCGGCGAGCGCCCGCCGCGCGCGTCGCGGCGTCGTCGCGTCGCTCGAGCGCCATCTCGATCAGCAGCTTCAGCAGGGCCGGCTCCATCAGGCATGCTCCTCGAGCGACTCGAGGGTCGGGCCGATCAGCGCCTCGAGCGCGTCGGCGCTCGCTGCGAGGTCGGCGCCGGCGTGCATGTCCTGCTGCAGCAGCGCGGCGATGCGCGGCATCAGCGCGATCGCGAGGTCGGTCTCCGGGTCGCTGCCCTGCACGTACGCGCCCACGGAGATCAGGTCGCGGCTGCGACGGTACCGCGACCAGAGCGCCTTCAGCCGGCGCGCGAGCCGCAGCTGGCGCGCGTCGACCACCTGGTGCATCACCCGCGAGATCGACTGCTCGATGTCGATCGCCGGATAGTGCCCGCTCTCGGCGAGCGAGCGGTCGAGCACGAAGTGGCCGTCGAGGATCGCGCGCGCCGCGTCGGCGATCGGGTCCTGCTGGTCGTCGCCCTCGGTCAGCACCGTGTAGAAGCCGGTGATCGAGCCGTGGCCCGCGCGGCCGTTGCCCGCGCGCTCGACGAGCGCCGGCAGCCGCGCGAACACCGACGGCGGATAGCCCTTGGTGGCCGGCGGCTCGCCGATCGCGAGCGCGACCTCGCGGGCCGCCATCGCGTAGCGCGTCAGCGAGTCCATCAGCAGCAGCACGTTCAGGCCGCGGTCGCGGAACTGCTCGGCGATCGAGGTCGCGTAGACCGCGCCCTGCATCCGCAGCACCGGCGAGCTGTCGGCCGGCGTGGCGACCACGACCGCGCGTGCGAGGCCCTCGGGCCCGAGGATGTCCTCGATGAACTCCTTGACCTCGCGGCCCCGCTCGCCGATCAGGCCGACCACGGTCACGTCGGCCTCGGTGTAGCGCGCCATCATGCCGAGCAGCACGCTCTTGCCGACGCCCGAGCCGGCGAAGAGACCGAGGCGCTGGCCGCGCCCGACGGTCATCAGCGCGTTGATCGCGCGTACCCCGGTGTCCAGCGGCCGGCGCACGGGCTCGCGCTCCATCGCGTTGATCGCGCGGCGCATGACCGGCGCGCGCTCGCACGCATCGAGCGGCCCGAGGCCGTCGAGCGGGCGGCCGAGCGCGTCGACGACGCGCCCGAGCAGCGCGTCGCCGTTGGGCAGCCAGCGGGAGCGGTCCTCGGCGCGCCGGCGCGGATGGCGCGGCGCGAGCAGCCGCGGCGGCTGCACCGGATCCTCGATCGGCACGACGAGCGCACCGGGGCGAAGCCCTGCGACCTCGGACAGCGGCATGAGGTACAGGCGGTCGTCCTCGAAGCCGACGACCTCGGCCTCGACCGGCACGCCGCCCTCGGGCGCGATCGCGCAGACCGCACCCACCGGCAGGCGCAGGCCGCTCGCCTCCATCACCAGGCCGGCGACCCGCGTCAGGCGCCCGGTCTGCGCGAGCGGTGCGCCGCTCGCCGCGAACTCGCGCAGGTCGCCGAACAGTCGTCGCCAGTCGCCGTCCCCGGCCAGGCGGGACGCGGTGGCGTCGCGGACGCCCGGGCTCATGCCTCGACCCACGCGTCGTCGCGCCCGAGTGCCGCGAGCGCGCGACGCCAGCGGGTCGCGACGGTCGCATCGACGCTCGAGCGCGCGGTGTCGACGCGGCAGCCGCCCGGCGCGATCGTGTCGTCGGCGACCAGCTGCGCGCCGCGCGCGGCGAGCATCGGCGCGAGCTGCTCGCCGACCAGGGCCGCGTCGTCCGGGTGCAGCCGGATCGTCGTCTTCGCGTGCTCGTCGCCCAGTGCTGCGAGCGCGGCGACGACCGCCGGCACGACCGCGTCGTCGCGCACGCGCAGCGCCGCGCCGAAGGCGCTGCGCGCCACCTCGACCGCGAGCGCGACGACCTCGTCGGCGTAGGCCTGCTGCACCTCGGCGAGCTGCGCGGTGAACGCGCCGAGCAGCGCGTCGGCGCGCCGCGCGATCGCCTCGGACTCGAGCCGGCGCGCCTGCGCGGCCTCGCGCCGCGCTTCCTCCAGGCCTCGCACGCAGCCGTCGCGCAACCCGTCCTCGTAGGTCGGCACGCGCTGCGCGTCGGCCGCGTCGCGCTCGGCGGAGGGGGCCAGCCGGTCGCGCAGCCCGCCGCGCCCGCCCTCGAGCGCGCCGGGCAGCCAGGGCGCGGCCTCGGCGAGGTCCTCGGCGAAGACGATCCGGCTAGACGAAGGCATCCTCGCCGCCTCCGCCGATCGCGATCTCGCCCGCGTCGGCGAGGCGCCTGACGGTCTTCAGGATCTCCTTCTGCTGCGCCTCGACGTCGGACACGCGCACCGGGCCGCGCGACTCGAGGTCCTCGCGCAGCGCCTCTGCGGCACGCTGGGACATGTTCTTCAGGATCTTGTCGCGAATCTCCGGCGTGGCGCCCTTCAGCGCGATCACCAGCGCGTCGTTCGCGACCTCGCGCAGCACCGACTGGATCGCCTTGTCGTCGAGCTTGATCAAGTCGTCGAAGGTGAACATCTGGTCCTGGATCGCCTGCGCGAGGTCCTCATCGGACTCGCGGACCGAGTCGAGCACCTCGGTCTCCAGCGCCGAGCCCAGGCCGTTCAGGATCTCGGCGGCGATCTTCGGGCCGCCGAGCGCGGTCTTCTTCAGCTTGTCGGCGCCCGCGAGCACCCGCGACAGCACCTCGTTGAGCTCGCGCAGCGCGTTCGGCTGGATGCCGTCCAGCGTCGCGACGCGCAGCATCACGTCGGAGCGCGTGCGCGCGCCGAGCCGCTGCAGGATCTCGCCGGCGTGGTCGCGCTCGAGGTGGACCAGCACCGAGGCGATGATCTGCGGGTGCTCGTTGCGCAGCAGCTCGGCGACCGACTCCGCGTCCATCCACTTCAGGCTCTCGATGCCGCTGGTGTCGCTGCCCTGCAGGATCCGGTTGATCAGCAGGCCGGCCTTCTCCTCGCCGAGCGCCTTGCGCAGCACCGCCTTCACGTACTCGTCGGTGTCGGCGACGAGCGAGCCGTTCGCCTCGGCCTCGGCCTGGAACTGTTCGAGCACCTGGCCGACCTTCTCCTTCGGCACGGTGCGAAGCCGCGTCATCATCTCGCCGATCTTCTGGACCTCCTTCGGCGACAGGTGCCTGAACACCTCCGCCGCGGCTTCCTCGCCCAGTGTCATCAGCAGGATCGCGCTGCGTTCGAGTCCTTGTTCGTCCATCGTTGCTCGGGAGTCCGGGGTGGGGCCGGGGTCAGGTGTTGACCCAGGCGCGCACGACGTTGGCGACGGTCGCGGGGTTCTCGCGGGCGAGGCGCATCACGTCCTCGTTCGGGCCGGGTGCACCGAGCGACGCTGTCGAGCCCGACGGCGGCGGCAGCGACAGGTCGTCGGCGACCACCGCGCCGCGGCTGCCGGCCGGCGGCGGCGGGCGCTTGAGCGCCGGCTTGATCACCCCGAAGATCGCGAGCAGGCCGAGCAGCACGAGTCCGAGCTGCAGGCCGATGCTGCGAGCGAGCGACAGCACCTCCGGATCCTTCCACAGCGGGATCGCCTCGACCTTCGGCGCCTCCTCTGCGGTGAAGGGTGCGTTGACGACGTTCAGCGCGTCGCCGCGATCCTTGGTGAAGCCGATCGCCTCGCGCACCAGCGACTGGATCTGCTCCACCTCCTTCGGGTCGAGCGGCACCAGCGAGGCCTTGCCCTCCTCGTCGACGGTGCGGCGGTGGTTGACGACGACCGCGGCGGTCAGTCGCTTCAGGTTGCCCGAGGCGGCCCGGGTCACGCGCACGGTCTTGTCGACCTCATAGTTCGTCGTCGACTCGCGGCGCGTCTCGCGAGGCGCCTGGCCGCCGTTCGCGCCCTGGCCCTGCGCCTGCGGCAGCGCCTGGCCGGGGCCGTTGATCGGCGCGGACGGGGGTACCGGCGGCTGGTTCGACATCGCACCCGGCACGCCGCCGGCGCCGGCGGCCGCGCCCTGCCCGGCCTGTTCGTTGACCTGCTGGCTGCGGATCGCGGCGGGCTCGTTGCCCTGGTTCGGGCGGTACTGCTCGGCGGTCGATTCCGACAGGGTGAAGTCGATGTCGGCGGTGACCTGAGCCTTCACGTTGCCGCGACCGACGATCGGCTCGACGATCTCGACGATGCGCGCGATGTACGCGCTCTCCATCGCGCGCAGGTACTGCAGCTGGTTCGGATCGAGGCCCGCCGACTGCGGCCCGTCGCCCTGGTTCGACAGCAGCGCGCCGCTCTGGTCGATGATGCTGACCTGCTTGGTCGTCAGGTCGGGCACCGAGGAGGCGACCAGGTGGACGATGCCGGCGATCTGCGAACGCTCGAGCACCCGGCCCGGGTGAAGCGTGACCAGCACGGAGGCCGAGGGCTTCTGCTGCTCGCGGAAGAAGCCGTTGGCGGTCGGCAACGCCAGGTGCACCCGCGCGGCCGAGACCGAGCCGAGCGCCATGATCGAGCGGGCGAGCTCGCCCTCCAGGCCACGCTGGTAGTTGAGCCGCTCCTGGAACTGCGTCGTGCCGAACTTCTGCGTCTCGACCAGCTCGAAGCCGACCGTGCCGCCCTTGGGCAGGCCCTGCGAGGCGAGCCGCAGCCGGGCGTCGTGCACCTTGTCGGCGGGCACCATGATCACGCCGCCGACGTCGGTGAACTTGTACGGCACGTTCAGCTGCGCCAGCGCGCCGACGACGGCGCCGCCGTCGCGGTCCGACAGGTTCGAGAACAGCACGCGGTAGTCGGGCTGGCGCGCGTACATCGCGGCCGTCGCGATGATCGCGGCGAGCGCGGCCGCGCCGGCGCCGAGCATCAGCTTGTTGCGCATCGGCAGCGCGCCGAACGTGGTGCTCGGTGCGGCGGGCAGCGGCGATCGGTCGATCGAGGTGTCCATGCGGATCCAGTGACGGGCTCGGAGGCCATTGTCGAAGCCCGTCCGCCGTTCTTGAGTCCGATAAGCGGGTCCGCACCGGCCGTTTTCGCGCTTTAGATCACCGCGCGCGCGCCTAGCATCGGCCCACCTCTCCGACTCCACGGGAGCCGACCATGGACGACGTTCGACTGACTCCGGGGATGCTGTCGACGCTGCAGAAGGCGCTCGCCGCGGGCGCGCCCGCGGGCGCTGCCGCGGCCGCGCAGGCCGCGCTGGCCGCCGGCGGCGGCCCCTCGTTCTCCGACGCGCTCGGCGACGCGCTCAAGTCCGTCTCGCAGGCGCAGGCGACCTCGTCGGACCTGCAGCGCCGCTTCCAGGCGGGCGTCGAGGGCGTGAGCCTCGAGGAGACGATGATCGCCATGCAGAAGGCGCAGGTCGGCTTCCAGGCCGCGCTCGCGGTGCGCAACCGCCTCGTCTCGGCCTACACCGACGTGATGAACATGTCGGTGTGACGCCACGCGCGGCAGGGCGCTCGAACGCCGCGATCCGCGTGCCGGCGCATCGCGCCGGGCGGGGTCAGCCCAGGCGGGGGCGCGCCCGGCGGGTGCGCGTCTGCGCGACGTTCACGTAGACCTGGACGGCGCGTGCCGCCGCGGGGTCGAGCCCGTCGTACTCGCCGCCGAGCCGGATCGGCGCGTCAGGCCGCTGCTCGGCCGAACGGATCGCGAGCGCGCAGCGGATCGGCAGCGTCGCCGGCAGCTCGAGCCGGCAGCCGGCGAGTCGTGCGCCGATCGCCGGAGGCGCGTCGGACGACGGCCATTCGAACGCGAGGCCGCTCGCCGAGACGTCCAGGATCCGTGCCTCGCGCTCGTCGCCGTCGAGCGGCACGAACAGGCGCGGCTTCGCGGTGACCGGCGGGGCGACGCGATAGGCCTCGCGCCGCTGGAGCCGGGCGAGGCGCCGCGGCAGCGACGCGACGAGCCGGCCTTCGACGTCGGCCCGGGCCGCGTCGAGCTCGAAGCGCAGCCCGACGCCGTCGAGCGTCGCACGCGCGAGCGCGCGGCCCGCCTCCCGGAACGCGGCGCGCCGCCCCTCGTCGGTGACGAACTCCAGCTCGATGCGGCCGGCCGCCACGTCGAGCGAGAGCAGCCGCGCGACAACCGCGGTGTCCTCGTCGCCGGGCAGGTGGAGCACGACCATCGCGTCCTCCGCGAGCAGCCGGCGCAGCAGGCGGATCCGCTCCCCCGCGTCCGCGACCGCGAACGGATCCGACGGCGACGGCGCCGCGGAGCGCGACCGGATCTCCACGACGTTCAGCCCGCTCGCTCGCCGGACGGCGGCCGGATGCCGCGGGCGAACACCAGGTGCTCGTAGCGCTCGGTCCAGGGGTAGGCGAGCCGGCGGATCTGCGCCTCGTTCTGCACGATCTGTCGCACGATCCGCATCTTCGCGCGCTGCTCGTTGCGCGACAGCACGACGCGCCCGTTGAGCCGGCGCACCTGGTCGATCAGCACCGCGCAGTGCTCCTGGATGCTGCCGACCCGGTCCCAGTCGCTGTCGAGTGCGGCCGACAGCATGTCGCGGCTGGCCTGCTCGATCGACAGGTAGAACCCGATGAGGCGGCTGATCTCCGCCTCGGCCCGCGACGCGGTCATGCCGCCCGGCGCAGCGTCGTCGGCGCCCCATTGGGCCCGATGGCCGCCCAGGCGGACTCGATCTGGCCGATCAGCGCCGAAACCTCGGCGTAGGCGCCGTCGTCGTGCTTCAGGTGCGCGTGCAGCAGCCGGCGGGCGCAGTACGACCACAGCTGGAACAGCGACTCGCCCATTTCGCCGACGTTGCGGTCGACCGCGACCTTCAGGCCCTCGTCGACCAGCCGGATCGCCCGCGACGACGCGACCGCCTTGGCGCTGATGTCGCCGCGCGCCTGCGCCGCGCGCGCCTGCGAGATCGCCGTCTGAGCGCCCTCGAACAGCATCGCGATGAGCTGGTGGCTGTCTGCACCGAGCGCGGCGCTCTCGACGGCGAGACGGCGGTAGGCGTTGGTGGCGAGAGCGGCTTGACCGAACATGGTGCAGACCCGAGTGAGGAACCGATGTTCCTGTTATCGGCGTCCGCGCAGCCGGCTTTAGCCGACCCGCGCGTGCCCGGTCAGAGCCTGGGCAGGCCGGCCAGCGCGCTCGCGAGCGAGTTGCTCGAGCCCTGCGCGGCGGCGAGCTGCGCGTCGAGCGAGGTGTACTGTCGCAGCAGCCGCTTCTCGACCTCGGTCATCCGGGTCTCGAACGCGTCCTGGCGCCGCGAGTTCGCGGTCTTGCGGGCCTCCCACGCCTCGGTCGCGGTCGGCACGGTGCCGTCGGCGCCGATCAGGCGGTCGCCGAGGTCTCGGAAGCGCAGCATCAGGCCGCGGTCGGCCGCGCCGGTGCCGGTCGCAGCGAACAGGTTCTGCAACCGCGACGGGTCGGTCGCCGACGCGCGGAAGGTCTCGGCGTTCATCGCGAGCGAGCCGTCGCGCTGCATCGAGATGCCGACGTCGGACAGGCGCGTCAGCGTGCCTCCGGCGACGGTCTCGCGGACGATCGAGCGGACCTGCCCGAGGATGCCCACCGCCGAGCGGTCGCCCTGCAGCGGGCCGGCGACCTTGGTGGCCTCGTCGTACTTCGTCTGCTCGGAAATCAGCTTGTTCAGCGCGTTGTAGGCGTCCACGAACTTCTTCGTCGATTCCTCGAGCGCGGCGGTGTCGACGCTCACGTCGACCTGCACCGGCGCGGTGGTCGTCTGCCTGAGCACCAGGTCGACGCCGTCCATCGCGTCGGCGATCCGGTTCGAGCGCGCCGTCAGCGCGACGCCGTCGATCGTGTACTGCGCGTCGGCCGCCTGGCGCACCAGCGACAGGTTGCGGCCGGCGCCCGCCGCCGCGGTCGGGTCGAACGCGAGCGCGGACAGCCCGCTCGTGTCGGTGGACACGCCGTCGGCGTCGGTGGCGAGCATCCGGAACGCCTGGTTGCCGCCGCTCTCGGAGCCGGTGGCGAACAGCCGCACCTGGTCGCCGTCGCGCACGATCGACGCGCGCACGCCCGCGCCCGAGGTGTTGATCGCGTCGCGCACGTCGGCGAGGGTCGCGCCGGCGGGAATCGTCACCGCCACCTCCGCGCGGGCCGCGTCGGGGGTGAAGCTGGTCGCGCCCGAGGGCTGCGTGCCGAGCTGGATGCGCAGCGTTCCGCCGCCGATCACCGCTGCGGCGCCGGCGAACGCGCCGCTGGAGATCGTCTGCGGCTGCGCGAGCTGCTGCACCGAGACCGCGTGCTGCGTCGCCGAAGCGCCCGGTCGGGCGGTGATCTCGACCGCGGCCGGCGTCGCGCTCGTGCTCTTGACCGCTCGCCACGCGTCGAGCCGCGACAGCGAGGCGGCCGCGTCGCGGAAGGCCGCGACCTGACTCTGAAGCTTGCCGTACGCCGAGATCTTGGCGTCGATCTTCCTGGCCTCGGACTTCATCTGCTCGAGCGGCTTGCGCTCGGCCTTCATCAGCGAGGACACGAGGCCCTGCACGTCGATGGCGCTGCTGGCGGTGATGGTCGAGGCCATGGCTACTCCTGAACGACGAAACCGCCGGGCGGGACGTGTGCCCGGCCGGCGGCGGCGACGCGCGCGAGCGCGCCGGGAATCAGCGCTGCAGCAGCTGCAGAACCTGCTGCGGCACCTGGTTGGCCTGCGCGAGCATCGCGGTGCCGGCCTGCTGCAGGATCTGGGCGCGGGTCAGGTTGGCCGTCTCCTTGGCGAAGTCGGCGTCCATGATCCGGCTGCGGGCCGCAGTCTGGTTCTCCGCGGCGATCGACAGGTTCGCGATGACCGCCTCGAAGCGGTTCTGCACCGCGCCGTAGGTCGCCCGCTCGCTGTTGACCGCGTCGAGCGCGGTGTCGATCGTCGTGATCATGCCGGCCGCGGCGGTCGAGGTCGTGCCGGTGATCACGGCGGTCGTCGTGGTGATCGCGGTGATCGAGGCGGAGCTCTGCATGTTGCTGGTCGTGATCGTCAGCTGGTCGGTCGTCGCGTTGTTCGCGCCGATCTGGAACTGCAGCGAGCCGGCCGAGGCCGCGAGGATCGCGGTGCCGTTGAAGCGCGTGGAGGCGAACGTGCGGTCGATCTCGTCCGCGAGCTGGCGGAACTCGGCGTTCAGGCTGGTGCGGTCGGTCGAGGTGTTGCTCGCGTTGGCCGACTGCACGGCGAGCTCGCGCATCCGCTGCAGCATGTCGGTGACCTTGCCGAGCGCCCCCTCGGCGACCTGCGCGAGCGAGATGCCGTCGTTGGCGTTGCGCACCGCGACGTTCATGCCGCGGGCCTGAGCGTCCATGCGGTTCGCGATCGCCAGGCCCGCCGCGTCGTCCTTCGCGCTGTTCACGCGCAGGCCGCTCGACAGCCGCTGGATCGAGGTCGACAGCTGGTTCTGCGTGGAATTGAGGTTGCGCTGCGCGTTCAGCGAAGCGAGGTTCGTGTTGATGACCTGGGCCATGCGGTTCTCCTGTGAGGGGGAACCGTGCTCGGCACATTGCCGCCGTGGCTCCCGATGGAGACCAACGATGCCTCAGCGGTCGCGGAGTCATTGCTCTGAAAAGCGTGGCGTGAACCGGCCAGATCCGAGGTGACGCAGGAACGCCGCACCGGGCGCCGACGCTTCGGTCGGCGCCCGGCGGGCGATTCCGGAGGCGGCCGGAGCCGCCCGGTGCGACGTCAGCCGCGCAGCAGCGAGAGCACGTTCTGCGGTGCCGCGTTCGCCTGCGCGAGCATCGCGGTGCCGGCCTGCTGCAGGATCTGGGCGCGGGTCAGGTTGGCCGTCTCCTTGGCGAAGTCGGCGTCCATGATCCGGCTGCGGGCCGCGGTCTGGTTCTCCGCGGCGATCTGCAGGTTGGAGATCACCGCCTCGAAGCGGTTCTGCATCGCGCCGTAGGTCGCCCGCTCGCTGTTGATCGCGTCCAGCGCGGTGTCGATCGTCGTGATCATCGCCGCCGCGGCCGTGCCGCTCGTGCCGGAGATCACCGCCGCCGTGCCGGTGACCGCGGTGATCGAGGCCGAGCTCTGCATGTTGGTCGTGGAGACCGACAGCTGGTCCGACGACGCGTTGTTCGCGCCGATCTGGAACTGCAGCGTGCCGGCCGAGGCCCCGATGATCGTGCTGCCGTTGAAGCGCGTGGAGGCGATCGTGCGGTCGATCTCGTCCGCGAGCTGGCGGAACTCGGCGTTCAGGCTCGTGCGGTCGGTCGAGGTGTTGCTCGCGTTCGACGACTGCACGGCGAGCTCGCGCATCCGCTGCAGCATGTCGCCGACCTTGCCGAGCGCGCCCTCGGCGGTCTGCGCGAGCGAGATGCCGTCGTTGGCGTTGCGCACCGCGACGCTCATGCCGCGCGCCTGCGCGTCCATGCGGTTCGCGATCGCCAGGCCCGCCGCGTCATCCTTCGCGCTGTTCACGCGCAGGCCGGTCGACAGGCGCTGGATCGAGGTCGCGAGCGAGCCCTGCGTCGAGTTCAGGTTGCGCTGCGCGTTCAGCGACATCGTGTTGGTGCTGATGACTTGCATGCCGATACTCCTGTGTACTTAAGCGTCGGTCCGTGTCAGGACCACTCACCCGCGGACGCCGGTCCTTCGGATGTGTTGCCTGGCCGACACTCGCCGGACCCGGCGGCGGGATGACTCCCGTTGCAGGGGTTATCGGGCGGACCACGGCGGGACTTTAGGAACGCGGCTTGCAGCGCGCTTCAAGGCCGTCCGTCGGACGGCCGGCGCCGCTCGTGGCGTGGCGGTCGGAAAAGCCTTACCCGCTGTCGGCGGGGGCAGGACGAGCGATGCGGAAACGGCCCGATGTTCGAACCTTCGGGCGGCGCGGACACTTGCTTCCATCGACACGCCGCCACCGAGGACCACCATGGAAACACAGATCGACAGCCGCTGGATGCCCGAAATCCGGGAAGTCAACCTCTCTTATCTCATGCTGGCGCAGAGCATGGTCCGGGCCGACAAGGTCCACGCGATGTTCTGCCTCGGCGTGTCCGAGGAAGTGGCCGACATCCTCGCCGACCTCGGCCCGGGCCAGCTGCTGAAGATCGCGTCGGGCAACATGCTGATGTGCCGCTTCCGCTTCGACGACGAGATGGTCTGGGCGCTGCTGTCCGAGCACGGCCGCCGCAGCCCGACCGGCATGGACGCGAACGCGTCGCGCCTGCACGCCAGCATCGTGATGGCGGGCAACTTCGCCGAGGCGGTCTGACATGGCCGCCCGCAGCCTCCTCGCCGAGAATCGCCAGCTACAGCGCGCGATCGAGCTGATCCGCCTGGGCGCGCGCCTGCAGGTCCTCGAGTCCGAGACCGATCTGCCGTACGAGCGCCTGCTGCGCCTCTACAAGGAGGTGGCGGGCCGCTCGCCGTCGAAGGGCCAGCTGCCGTTCTCGACCGACTGGTTCATGACCTGGCAGCCGAACATCCACGCCTCGCTGTTCCTGAACATCTACGAGTACCTGCAGAAGTCGACCGACATCGAGTCGATCGACGCGATCGCGAAGGCCTGGCGCCTGTATCGCGACGAGGTCGGCTCCCACGGCGTCGAGCCGATGCTGTCGGTGACCCGCGCCTGGCGCCTCGTGCGCTTCGTGGATTCGGGCATGCTCTGCCTGACGAAGTGCGCCAAGTGCGGCGGCCGCTTCATCAACCACACCTACGAGATCGACCGCGGCTTCGTCTGCGGGCTGTGCGAACCGCCGGCCCGCGCGGGCAAGGCGCTGCGCAGCGGCACGATCCACTGAAGCGGGGTCGAAGCGGCGGATTGCGGGGCTCGGGCCCCGCTTTTCGTTTGCGGCGACCGGAACGGTCGGTCGTGCGCGACGGGCGGTCGGGTCGGCGCCGCGCTGCGCGCGGGTCGACTCAAGTCGCGGGGGGGAGGGCCGAAAACGGGAGCGTACGAGCGCGCTCCGCGCCCGGGTGAACAGGCTTCCTCCTACATGTTCGTCATCGTCGGTTACGTGGTGGTCATGCTGGCCGTCTTCGGCGGTTACGCGCTCGCCGGGGGCAAGTTCGCGGTCATCATCAAGGCGGCGCCGATCGAGCTGTTCATCATCGGCGGCTCCGCGCTCGGCGCGTTCTTCGTCGGCAACGACGCGAAGACCATCAAGGCGACGATGGGCGCGGTGCCCACGCTCTTCAAGGGCTCCAAGTACACCAAGGCGCGGTACATGGAGCTGATGGCGCTCCTCTACGAGATCCTCGCGAAGGCCCGCAAGGAAGGCCTGATGTCGATCGAGGCCGACGTGGAGAACCCGCACGACTCGCCGCTGTTCAAGAAGTTCCCGAACATCGCGGGCGATCACCACCTGGTCGAGTTCATCACCGACTACCTGCGGATGATGGTGTCGGGCAACATGAACTCGCACGAGATCGAGAACCTGATGGACAGCGAGATCGAGACGCACCATCAGGAAGCGCACAAGCCGATGGCTGCCATCCAGTCGGTCGGGGACGGCCTGCCGGCGTTCGGCATCGTCGCGGCGGTCCTGGGGGTGGTGAAGACGATGTCTTCGGTCGGTGCGGCGCCCGCGATCCTCGGCCAGATGATCGCCGGTGCGCTGGTCGGCACCTTCCTCGGCATCCTGCTGGCCTACGGCTTCGTGAGTCCGCTCGCCAAGCTGCTCGAGGCCAAGGGCGAGGAGTCGCACAAGGAGCTGCAGTGCGTGAAGATCACGCTGCTGGCCAGCCTCCAGGGCTACGCCCCGGCGATCGCGGTCGAGTTCGGCCGCAAGGTGCTGTTCTCCACGGAGCGCCCGACGTTCCAGGAGCTCGAGGCGCACGTCAAGCAGAAGAAGGCCTGACCGATCATGGCGAGCGGCGACAAGAAGATCCAGCCGATCATCGTCAAGAAGATCAAGAAGGGCGGCCACGGGCATCACGGCGGGGCCTGGAAGATCGCGTACGCGGACTTCGTGACCGCGATGATGGCGTTCTTCCTGCTGATGTGGCTGCTCGGCTCGACGACGAAGGGCGACCTGAAGGGCATCGCCGACCACTTCAGCACGCCTCTCCAGGTCGCGCTGATGGGCGGGTCGGGCTCGGGCGACAGCTCGAGTGTCCTGAAGGGCGGTGGCGAGGACCTGACGCGGACCGTCGGCGAGGTCAAGCGCGGCGACGTCGAGCAGCAGAAGGCCAAGGTCAACCTGCAGGCGCTCCCCGAGGAGCTGCAGAAGCTGAACGAGCAGCAGGCCCGGCAGGTGCGCCAGCGCGTCGAGGAGGCGATCGAGCGCAACCCGAGGCTGCGCGAGCTGCGCTCGCAGGTGAAGATGGACATCACCGCCGACGGCCTGCGCATCCAGATCGTCGACGACCAGGCGCGCCCGATGTTCGACTCCGGCTCGGCGGTCGTGAAGCCGTACATGAAGGAGCTGCTCGGCGAGATCGGGCGCGTGCTGAACGAGGTCGACGCGAAGGTCACGCTGACCGGCCACACCGACAGCGCGCCGTTCTCGGGCGGGGAGCGCGGCTACTCGAACTGGGAGCTCTCCGCCGACCGCGCGAACGCGTCGCGCCGCGAGCTGCTCGGGGCCGGCATGGACGAGCGCAAGATCCTGCGGGTCGTCGGGCTCGCGGCCGTGCTGCCGTTCGACGCGGCCGCGCCGAACGCGCCGGTCAATCGCCGCATCTCGATCGTCGTGATGAACCGCATGGCCGAGCGCCGCGTGCTGTCGGGCACCGAGCTGCAGGCGAGCGACGTCGGGCATTTCGAGCAGGCGGTCGAGAAGGTCGTGCCGCGCGGTGCGGGAGGCGTCGTGCCGCCGCCGCCCGGCCCGCCGTCGGTGATGCCGTCGCTGCCGCGCGAGGGCGCCGCCGCGCCGGCCGCGGCCGTCGCACCCGCGCCCGAGGCCCCCGCGCCGAAGCGCTGACCGGGGTCGCCCGGCCTGTTCCGCCGCCTGGCGGACCGTTCGTCGCGATACGGCCGATGTGGGCAGTCGCGTCCCGCCTATTCCACGGTTCGCCGCAGGGCGCCCCCCGGGACAATCGCCGGACCGGGACCCATCGGCAACCATGGCGGAATCTACAGACGATCGCGACGAACGGCGGCTACCAGCCTCCGAACGCAAGCTCCAGCAGGCGCGGGAGGGCGGGCAGGTCCCGCGTTCCCGCGAGGCGGGGCATGCGGCGGCGCTGCTGGCCGCGCTCGCCTGCGTCGGACTCTACGGGCCGACCTTCGCCGAGCGCACGCTCGACCTGGTGCGCGGCACGCTGCGCTTCGACCGCGCGCTGACCCGCGAGCCGGAGCGCGCGCTCGCCGCGGCGGCCGCCGCGGGCGCGGAGGCGCTCTGGTCGGTGATGCCGCTGCTGGTCGTGCCGCTCATGGCGAGCCTCGGGGCGACGCTCGCGATCGGCGGCCTGGTCTTCTCGTCCAAGCCGATCACGCCCGACCTCTCGCGGATCGACCCGGTCGCCGGGCTCGGTCGCCTGTTCTCGATGGAGTCGCTGATCGACCTCGGCAAGCTCGCGGTGATCGCGCTCGCGATCGGCTCGGTGGGCGCGTGGATCGCCGCGGGCGGGCTCGCGCAGTTCGCCGCGTACGCGGGGATGCCGCTGCCGGCCGCGCTCGCGGCCGCGGGCAGCGACCTGCGCTTCGGCATCTTCGCGATCGCGGGCGTCGTCGTCGCCGTGGCGCTCGCCGACGCGCCGCTGCAGATCTGGCGATTCAATCGCCAGATGATGATGACGCCGGCCGAGGCGAAGCAGGAGTTCAAGGAGAGCGAGGGCGACCCGCTGGTCAAGGGCAAGATCAAGGAGCGGCAGCGCGCGATGTCGCGCGGCCGGATGCTCGCTGCGGTGCCGACGGCCGACGTGGTGGTCACCAACCCGACGCACTTCGCGGTCGCGCTGAAGTACGAGGATGGCGCGATGGGCGCACCGAAGGTGATCGCCAAGGGCGCCGACCTGCTCGCCGCGCGGATCCGGGAGATCGCCGCCGAGGCGGGGGTGCCGCTGCTCGAGTCGCCGCCGCTCGCGCGGGCACTGTATCGGCACGTCGAGGTCGACCGGGAGATCCCGGCGGCGCTGTACTCGGCGGTCGCTCAGGTGCTCGCGTGGGTGTACCAGCTCGACCAGCACGCGCGCGGGGGCGGCGCGAGGCCCGCCGAGCCGGGCATCGTGCTGCCGCCGGGCCTCGATCCGCAGGAGCGTGACGCATGAGCGCGAACCCGCGTCCGGCCTGGATGCCGTTCCCGATGCCGGCGGCGCAGGCGCTCGCCGCACCGGTGCTGATCGTCGTGCTGCTGGCGATGCTGGTGCTGCCGCTGCCGCCGTTCCTGCTCGACGTGTTCTTCTCGTTCAACATCGCGGTCGCGCTGGTCGTGCTGCTGGTCGCCTCGTACACCGTCAAGCCGCTCGACTTCGCGGCGTTCCCGTCGGTGCTGCTGCTGACGACGATGCTGCGGCTGGCGCTCAACGTGGCCTCGACGCGTGCGGTGCTGATGCACGGGCACACCGGTCCGGACGCCGCGGGCAAGGTCATCGAGTCGTTCGCGAACTTCCTGATCGGCGGCAACTTCGCGGTCGGCATCATCGTGTTCGCGATCCTGACGGTGATCAACTTCATCGTCGTGACCAAGGGTGCCGGCCGGATCGCCGAGGTGTCGGCGCGCTTCGCGCTCGATGCGATGCCCGGCAAGCAGATGGCGATCGACGCCGAGCTCAACGCCGGCGCGATCGACGACAAGGAGGCGCGCCGCCGCCGCCAGGAGGTCTCGCAGGAGGCGGACTTCTACGGTTCGATGGACGGTGCGTCGAAGTTCGTCCGCGGCGACGCGATCGCCGCGATGCTGATCCTCGCCATCAACGTGGTCGGCGGCCTCGCGATCGGGCTGCTGCAGCACGACCTCCCGCTCGAGCGCGCCGCCTCGAACTACGTGCTGCTGGCGATCGGCGACGCGCTGGTCGCGCAGATCCCGGCGCTGGTGGTGTCGCTCGCCGCGGGCCTGATCGTCTCGCGCGTCGGTTCGGACGACGACGTCGGCGGCCAGGTCGGCAAGCAGCTGTTCTCGATGCCGCGCGCGCTCGGCCTGACCGCGGCCGTGCTCGCGCTCCTCGGCGTGATCCCCGGCATGCCGCACCTCGCGTTCCTGACGCTCGCGGGCTCCTGCGGCTGGGCCGCGTGGTGGCTCGCGCAGCGCCAGCAGGCCGAGGCGGCGCGCGCCGCCGAGCCGCCGCCGGCGCCGCCGGCCGCGCCGTCGACCGAGGCGAGCTGGGAGGACGTGACCCCGGTCGACGTGCTCGGCCTGGAGGTCGGCTACCGGCTGATCCCGATGATCGAGCGCACGCAGGCGAGCGACCTGCTGACCCGCATCAAGGGCGTGCGCAAGAAGTTCGCCAACGACGTCGGCTTCCTGCCGCCGGCGGTCCACATCAAGGACAACCTCGAGCTGCGCCCGTCGGCCTACCGCGTGACGCTGAAGGGCGCGGTGGTGGGCGAGGGCGACGTGTATCCGGACCGATTCCTCGCGATCAACCCCGGCCACGCGATGCTGCAGCTGCCGGGCACGCCGACGCAGGATCCGGCCTTCGGCCTGCCGGCGGTGTGGATCGACGCGTCGCAGCGCGACGAGGCCCAGGTCGCCGGCTACACCGTCGTCGACGCCGCCACGGTCGTCGCCACGCACCTGAACCACCTGATGGGCACGCATGCGAGCAAGCTGCTCGGGCGCGCCGAGGTCCAGCAGCTGGTCGACCACCTCGCCAAGTACGCCGGCAAGCTCGCCGACGAGGTGGTGCCCAAGCAGGTCCCGATCGCGGTGCTGCAGAAGGTGCTGCAGAACCTGCTCGACGAGTCGGTTCACGTGCGCGACCTGCGGACCATCGTCGAGTGCCTCGCCGAGCACGCCGGGCGCACGCAGGATCCGGCGGAGCTCACGCGCGAGGTGCGCGTGGCGCTGGCACCGGCGATCGTCGACCAGATCTACGGGCACGCCCGCGAGCTGGAGGTGATCGCCTTCGATCCGAACCTCGAGACGCTGCTCGGCCAGGCGCTCGCGCCCGGCGCGACCGGCGCGCTCGAGCCGGGCGTCGCCGACCTGGTCGTCAAGGCGGCCGGCGAAGCGGCGGCGAAGCAGGAGAACACCGGCGTGCCGGCGTGCCTGCTCGTGCCCGACCGGATCCGCGTGCCGGTCGCCAGGCTGCTGCGCAAGGGCGCGCCGCGGCTGCGCGTGCTCGGGCACGCCGAGATCCCTGACACGCATTCGATCCGGATCGGCCGGATCATCGGAGACGCGACATGAACGTGATGCGATTCGTCGGCCGCACCTCGCGAGAGGCGATGCGCAAGCTGCGCGACACGCTCGGGCCCGATGCGCTGGTGCTCGCCAACCGGCCGTGCGCCGAGGGTGTCGAGCTGCTCGCGGCGGCCCCGGACGCGCTCGCGCCGATCGGCGACGAGGGCGGCGCGCCGCAGCGGCCCGCCCCGGCCGAGGGCCGCGCTGCCGGCGGCGCGAGGCGGGCCACGCCCGCTCCCGCCGAGGTCGCGGTGCCCGCCGGCATGAGCACAGTGTCGTTTCAGGACTACGTGCGCCAGCGTCTGCGCGATCGCAACCGCGCGCAGCTCGGCGAGCCCGCGGCGCTCGGCACCGGGGCGCTCGCCGCAGGCGCGCGCGCGGCGACCGCGCAGGCGCCGGCCGAACCCGTCGCACCCGTCGCACCCGTTGAATCCGTCGCATCCGTCGCTTCGGCGCGGCCCGCCGCGGCCGCCCCCG
>Ga0315899_10003087_pt1 | contig 18161 bp, 13 predicted proteins | sample LakEriMetagenome_2_FD_203518 | JGI IMG/M metagenome (GOLD analysis project Ga0315899, IMG submission 203518) | Freshwater fungal communities from buoy surface, Lake Erie, Ohio, United States - Buoy 4 MA112 | ecosystem: Environmental > Aquatic > Freshwater > Lake | place: USA: Lake Erie, Ohio... | reverse complement strand
AATCTATCGGCTAAGCAAACCACCTATAGTAATTATTTTCTGGGAAATGATGCCTCCCGCTGGGCAGGCAATTGCGGCCACTATTATGAAGCTTCTATACAGAATCTCTATCCGGGTATCGAACTACAAATGCACGCCGGCGGTTCATTCTTGAAATATGATTTAATAGTGGCCCCAGGTTCCGATGCCACTCAAATTAAAATGACGTACGAAGGTCATGACAAGCTCAGCCTTGAAAATGACCGTCTGGTAGTAACAACGTCCATTGGCGATGTAACCGAACAGAAGCCACTGGCTTGGCAAATAATAGACGGACAAAAACAGCTGGTTGCGTGTCGATACCGTATTCGGAAGAATGAGGTAAGCTTCGATTTTCCGAATGATTACGACCACGCCTATGCTCTCACCATTGATCCTGAACTCATCTTCTCTACCTATTCAGGAAGTACGAGCAACAACTTCGGATATACAGCAACCTATGATGAAGCAGGCGCTCTGTATAGTGGGAGCTCAGCCTTCGGACAAGGATATCCAACTACCTTGGGTGCATATGATACCACACACAACGGTGGAGATAGTCCAATTGTGCCCGGTGACGGCATCGACATTGCTCTATCAAAATATGGGCTGAATGGTGACTTCATGATATGGTCAACTTTTCTCGGAGGAAACGGCGACGAATTGCCTCATAGCATTATTGTAAACAATCAAGAAGAGTTGATTGTTTACGGGTCAACCGGATCATCAAACTTTCCCGTTACTACCGATGCAATCGACCCAACCTTTGGTGGTGGGTCTGTTGCAGCACCCACGGGAACTGGAGCTAGTTTCCCTAATGGAACCGACATAATCGTATCACGCTTTAGTGCTTGGGGAAGTGAATTATTGGGATCTACTTATATCGGTGGAACCGCCAATGATGGCATTTGCGACGCGGCTGCTTTGAAATACAATTATGCCGATGAGTTCCGTGGGGAGGTCGAACTCGATGAGGATGGCAACATTTTAATCGTTTCTTCCACCCGATCATCCGATATCCCTACAACGAATGCAATACAATCCAATCTTGCCGGCGGACAGGATGCACTCGTTGCCAAATTGAACCCGGAACTAACACAAGCGGAATGGCTAACGTATTTCGGTGGTGCAGGAGATGACTCCGGGTTTTCAATTGCTGAAAACTCGATTGGTGAACACTACATCTGCGGCGGAACAACTTCAGTCAATTTGAATACAGGGGGTAATGGCGCGCAAACTGTCTATGGCGGCGGCAGTGCTGACGCATTCATTTTGCGCATTTCGCCCAATGGCAATCAGGTTACTGCCGGAACATTCTGGGGCAGCACAGCTTACGACCAGGCCTACTTCATTGAAATTGACAACGAAGATCTGGTTTACATCTACGGACAAACAGCATCGGCAGGAACAACCCTTATCCAAAACGCAACCTATAACAATCCTAACAGCGGAAACCTTATCACCAAATTCAATTCGGATTTAAATGAAGTCATTTGGTCAACGGTTATTGGCACAGGCAACGGAAAACCAAACTTGTCCCCGACGGCTTTTCTCGTCGACTACTGCAACCGCGTCTACATATCCGGATGGGGCGTTGATGCTTCTGCTGACAATGCTCTGAATCCGTCTAGTCACTTGCACTCCATGGCCACTATGCCTATTACCAGCGATGCATTCGACAATATGAGCACCACAGGCGATTTCTATATGGCAGTATTCGATGAGAATATGACGTTTCTCGAATACGCCACTTTCTTTGGAGGCAGCACAAGCCAAGAACACGTAGACGGCGGCACCAGTCGTTTCGATAAAAAAGGTGTAATCTACCAGAGTGTTTGCGCGGGTTGTGGCGGCAATGATGATTTCCCGATTTTTCCTTCGACCGCGCTTAGTGACACAAACGGAAGTTCGTGCAACAATGGTGTTTTCAAATTTGACTTCCAACTTCCGCTTTCGGTCGCTGACTTTTCCAACGAACCATTCGTTTGTATAGGAAATCAAACGGCCTTTTACAATGAAAGTATTGGAGCGGAAACGTACCACTGGGATTTTGGAGATGGAACTACCTCCGAAAATTTTGAGCCTTCCCATGTATATGCCGCACCCGGAACATATACAATCACGTTAACGATAACGAGCAGCACCACTTGCAACGGAGCGGACAGTGTGCAACACTCGGTAACAATTACTGAACCCGATTCCCTTGCACTTGATGATGTGGTGGTTTGCGGCCCGCCAAATAATGTTCTGACCATGCCATCCAACCAAGGAATCTTTACATGGTCCCCGGATCAAAATCTAAGCGACCCTGATCAGTTCTCAACGTTCTATAGTGGAACAGAGAGTCAGGACTTTGTTGTCACTCAAAATAATTTCGGCTGCATCACAACCTACTATCTCCACGTCGATGTTTTGCAATTCGAAACCGTTACAAACGATACCGTGCTGTGCGACCCGGATGAAGTTACACTGACAGCAAGCTATTCACCGACCGATGCGCTCATTGTTTGGAGCGACAACAATAACTGGGGATTCAATACACAACTCAACGACGACAGCACCGATGTCGACATTGACGTTCAAGCCTTAGAAAGTGGTACTTACTACGTTCAAATCGTGAGTGGCGCATGCAATGTTTCTTCGTCTGTTTTCATTGAACTAGCCGACTTCCAAACAACTGTTCAGCCCGACTTTACTATTTGCAGCGCTGAAACCGTTTCACTTTCCGTAGAAAATCCGAGCCCTAATTTCAACTACAGCTGGACACCCAACGAACCCATTCTAGCAGGGCAAAACACATCTACAATTCTGGCTGACATTGATGAACCGACCCAGTTCATCGTTACATCAACTTCCGATGAGGGTTGCACTGCAAGTGATTCAGTGCTCGTTTCCTTGAGCGCTCTTAACCCGGAAAACGTTAACGCATCTACTAATCCCACAGTTATTTCATTGGGAGAAAATGCCTTGCTGAATGCGCAACCATCCGGATTTAACTATTCATGGGCACCGGCTGAATCATTAAACAACCCCGCCATTTATAATCCGTTGGCTTCACCGCAAGAAACTACTATTTACACGGTTACGGTTTCCGATTCTCAATGCAGTGGCACCGATACCGTTGAAGTGCGGGTGCTAAATCTCGTTTGTGGCGCTCCTAACATTTTTGTTCCTAACACCTTCACTCCAAATGCCGACGGTAAGAATGAAAAGTTGTATGTTCGTGGACTGAACCTCACCAAAGTTCACCTGGCTATATATAACCGATGGGGCCAACGCGTGTTCGAAACATTCAACCAAAGCGAAGGATGGGACGGCACCTTCAACCAAATGAAAGTTGATCCTGAAGTGTTTGTTTATTACCTGGAAGCCACCTGTGAAGGTGGTGAAGAATATTTTGAAAAGGGGAACATTACCGTTATACGATAGCCTAATTAACCGACCGAGACATCATGTTTTCTTATAGAATTTTTGTTATTGCCACTACTCTCACACTTGCCACATCCGGTATTGGACTCTTTGCGCAAGACATCCATTTCTCGCAGTTCTTTCAATCACCTTTGCTTCTAAACCCTGCTCTTTGCGGACAGTTTGACGGCTCCTATCGTGTTGGGTTGAATCAGCGAACACAATGGCGCTCCGTTACAACGCCCTACTCAACTTTTGCCGTTGGTGCCGATGCCAATAACATCACCCTACCTGATGGAATATTCAACAGTGAAGACGGCAACTTTGTTGAGCTCCCACTGAACGGTGGTATTTCAATTTACTCCGACAAAGCCGGCGACTCGCAATTGAAAACAACCGGTATTAATCTCATGGCGGGAAAAAAAATTCAATCGCCTTTCAGCAATAAGTCAACATTTCATGTCGGTGCCATGTTGGGTTTCACTTCCATGAAAATCGACTATTCCAAACTTACATATGACAGCCAATGGAACGGTGTGAACTACGATCCAAACGCTCCTTCCGGCGAAGTTTTTCCGCGTGCAGGCCGTGGCTATTTCAATTTGAATCTCGGGGCTACATATGACAGGGCTATTGATGAGAAACGTTCGTTCACTGCGGGTATTAGTCTTTACAACCTCTCGAGGCCAAAACAAAGTTTCTTTGACGAGGGCTACGTAAAACTAGACTCTCGATTTAATCTGCACGGGAGCTATAAGCAATCCATCAACGATCAACTCTCCGTTGAGCCCATGATGCTTCTAATGCGTCAGGGCAAATACACCGAATTCAATATTGGTGGTCTTGCTCACTATACGCTGAGCGAAAAACCATGGGCACGCAACGGTGTTTATGCCGGACTTTTTGTTCGCGCGAAAGACTCAGGATTCTTCATCGTCGGTTTGCAACACGGACCTTGGAATGCCGCTGTGAGCTACGACCTCAACACCAGTTCGCTCAAACCAGCCAGCAACGGACGCGGTGGCCTCGAATTTTCACTCTTGCATACCTTCTCGAAATTCCCGAGAAAGATGAATGCGAAGACGTGCCCGAATTATATGTAGAATAAATGACTAGTGGCGAATGGCGAGTGGCGAATTAAAATACTCGCCATTCGACACTAATCTACCACTACCCTCGCCTGCGCAGCCCCATCCGGCGTTTGAACGCGCAATACGTACGCGCCACTCGCAAGCGTCGACACATCAACACGTCCCATGTTGATTGGTAAGTTGAATTGCTGACCATTCATGCTAAAAAGAGAAACAATTGAAGGTTGTTCGTTAGAAGGAACACGCACAAAAATTTCATTGGAAGCCGGGTTGGGATAGATCGACAAATCCTTTGAATGCACAACAGCGGTGCTCAGTCCTTCCGTTTGCAAAGCCATTTGCACAGCTGCGTATGCATCCACTTTACCCATGCCCCAACGCACATCTCCAGGTGCATTGATGGGGCCGGTATCATCATCGGTGCGGGCAGTCGACATCAATATATCTTTTACTTGAGCCACCGTTAATAGCGGATTCGCATCAAGCAAAAGTGCGGCTATACCTGCCACGCATGGCGAAGACATGGAAGTACCCGAAAAACGCGCGAAGTCGTATTGAATTCCATTGAACAGAACCTCATCAATGCCATTGTATGAGGCATCTGTGAACGAAGAAATAGAAGAAGACACATTCACTCCGGGAGCTGCCAAATCAGGCTTCTGAACTTCGTTGAGTAAAGGACCATAACTTGTAAATGAAGCAATCCCGCCACCTAACAAGGTTCCAATTTGACTCAGATAGCTCGCCGAATATGCCGCAACGCTCACACAGGATGACGCACAAGTGGGCTCTGCTATACTGTATTGAGAGTCTCCGCTTACACCATTGGCTCCGTATGAAGTAAATGGAAGCCCCCAGTTACCCACACCTGTAAGCAACTCAATCACATTCCAATAATGCACTGTACCCGATTCAGCGCCTGAATTCAAGATGACACGAAGCGCATTGCTACTGTTGCGCACACGCAAACGCATATGCGGTCGATTGTTCGTTGGGAAAGAGGCATCTGTCGTAAGATTGAACAGCACGGTATCACTTCCGACAATCATAAGCGAATCAAAATAAGCAGGCATGGATGAGCTGCTATAAATCGCAGATTCCGCCACGAGTGTGTTCAGACTATTGTATACCTGCACGCGCGACCAGAATGACTGGCCAGGCTCACCCCACATGGTAACAGATTGCCCCCAATTGTTTGGCTGAGGTGTTTGCACATCGAAGTTGATGCGCGTTTGAAACTCTGAGTCATCGAACGTGTATTTGATGTGATGTTCGTTGTCGCCATTATTTCCTGCCGAAGCAATAAAGACCACTCCTTCGTCACTCATCTGATCAATGGCTTGCGAAAGCAACGATGTTCCATCGAGAGTCCCCATATAGGTGAGCCCCCAGCTCATGTTGATGACCAATCGCTTGCCTTGCGACTCTGCAATTTGTTGCATCCATTGAAAGCCTTCAATGACCGAGGCCGCATCAATCAGGAACGTAGTAAACAACAAGCCCGCCGCAGGGGCCATGCCTCGGTATTGAATACCTGCGCCACCTCCTGCCGCAATTCCGGCAACGTGGCTGCCATGTGTACTATAACTGTATATGTTCGCCGTGTCAACTTGTGCCGCGAGCAATTCATCGGCACCAACATATTCGGCACCATAACCATAACCGGCGGGATGTGGCCCACTGTTTTTAAACTGATCCCATGCAGCCACTACGCGCGTTTGTTGCTGCAGTGTATCATAAAACATTGGATGGGTGTAATCGAAACCCCAATCCGTAATACCTATCAATACATCCTCCCCATCAAAACCTTCGGGAAGATTGATTCCCCAGTAAACACTGTCCGCACCAACATCATAACGAGCCCTATCGAGCATAGGAGCAACCTTAGAAGGAATTTCGAAGTACGAGAATACAGTTGACAAATCAATTTCGTTAATGGCGTCCGTCGGAATTTTCAGCGTAACAATGCTTCCGACCGAGGCCCCACGAAGTATGCCCAACTCTTCGAAATGCGACCACTGTGCATTTGGGCGAATCTTTCCCATACACGACAAATAGTCAATCCCATTCAAGGTGTAAACCGGCATTGCTTGCACAGAGGAAAAGTCACCTTCACTTTGCTTCAAGACATTCCATTGATACTCGGTGAATGCAGGCATTTGAACTTGTGCCAAAAGGGTGTTGCTCAGCAACATCAAAAAAATCCATCTTTTCATATCTGCAAACGTCGTGAAAATCACTAACACACTACAAATCAATCGATACATTTTCAACATTCAATTCTTAGTTAGAAAAGAGAGAAGAAGTATCGTTCGCTTAACTACATCCGATACTTTTGACCCTCAATAAATAATGATTTTATGAGCCACAAGAGTGTTGGAGCGCAGTTTTACAACGACGTGCTCTCGTATTTCGACAAGGCAGCCGCATTCACAACGTTTGATGAAGGCCTGCTGAATCAAATCAAAGTATGCAACAGTGTATACAAGTTTTACTTCCCATTAGAGATAAATGGTAAGATAGAGGTGTTTGAAGGCATACGCGTTCAGCACAGCCATCACACCACTCCCACAAAAGGTGGTATTCGCTTTAGCGAAATGGTCGACGAAGAAGAAGTGAAAGCATTGGCCACCCTTATGACCTTCAAGTGCGCAGCAGTTGACGTTCCTTTTGGCGGAGCGAAAGGCGGCATCAAGGTGAAGCCATCTACACTCACTGTGTCACAACTCGAGCGACTTACTCGTCGCTATACGACTGAACTCATCAAGAAAAACATGATCGGTCCCGCTGTCGATGTGCCTGCTCCCGACTACGGAAGCGGATCACGCGAGATGGCTTGGATTGTTGATACCTACGCCACGTTCAAATTTGATGACATCAACGCATTGGGATGTGTTACCGGTAAGCCGGTTGCACAAGGCGGCATCGCAGGCCGCACGGAGGCTACCGGTCAAGGTATTTTCTTCGGTATTCGCGAAGCCATGAGTCATGCAGAAGACATGCAGGAACTCGGCCTCACACCCGGTTTGGAAGGCAAGCGCGTGATTGTGCAAGGCTTGGGTAACGTAGGCTTCTACGCAGCGAAATTCTGCAGCGAAGGTGGCGCTATCATCACCGGTATTGCCGAATACGAAGGTGGTATCTACAATGAAAATGGACTCGATGTGGAAGAAGTGTTCAAGCATCGAAAAGCAACCGGCTCTATTCTTCACTTCCCTGGAGCAAAGAATTTCGAACGCTCTGCTGAGTTGCTCGAAATGAATTGCGACGTATTGATTCCAGCAGCCTTGGAAAACCAAATCACAGCGGAAAACGCTCCTCGTATAAAGGCGAAAATAATCGGCGAAGGCGCCAATGGTCCTGTATCGAAAGATGCAGAAGATATCCTGAATAAGCGCGGCATCATGATTATTCCAGACCTGTTCCTCAATGCCGGTGGAGTTACCGTTTCATACTTCGAATGGCTGAAGAACCTGTCACACGTGAACTTCGGTCGTTTGGAAAAGCGCTTCCAGGAAATGCAGGCTCGTCAGCTTATAAACGGTGTTGAGAAAATGACCGGTCGCTCCATGGACGCAAAAGAGAAGAAAATCCTTATTCAGGGTGGAGGTGAAATCGACTACGTTCGTTCGGGGCTGGAAGAAACCATGATTTACGCCTACAATGAAATTCGCGAAATCAAAAAGGCCAATAAAAAAATTGAAGATTTACGAACCGCAGCGTTTGTGAGCGGCATCAATAAGTTAGGTGTGGCATATCAGTCGCTGGGGATATTCCCGTAATAGTGACGAGTGACTAGTGGCGAGTGGCGAATGGCGAACGTCGAGTGCCCATTCGCCACTCGCCATTAGTCATTCGCCACTAAAAGCAACTTTTATCCGGAGTTAACGTAATAAGCATATAACTTTATGCTATGGATTTCGCACCCGATAAAAATATCAAGCCCAGCAAAGGCCAGGTACTTTTAGCTGAGCCTTTCTTGAATGACCCGTATTTCAAGCGCACGGTCATTTTTCTTTGTGAGCATAACAAAGATGGTTCGTTTGGTTTTGTGTTGAATAACTACATCAACATCGACCTTGAACAAATCATGGAAAACATGCCTACTTTCAAGGGGCGCATAAGCATCGGCGGCCCAGTAAGAAACAGCAACCTCTATTACTTGCATACTTTAGGAGATAAAATCTCAGACAGCGTAGAAATCATTCCAGGCGTTTTCATGGGGGGCAACTTCGACATTCTGAAGAAAATGCTTTTTACCGGTGATGTAAAAAAAGATGAGGTGCGTTTTTTTGTTGGTTATAGCGGGTGGTCGCCTGAGCAATTGGAAAATGAAATCGAAAGTAAGTCTTGGTTTGTTGCTAATGCTTCCAAGGAGTTACTCATGAATAGCGACAATAACGATCTCTGGAAGATCATCATGAAAAGCATGGGTAAAAAAGGGCAAATGATTGCCAACCTCCCCGACGATCCTTCTCTCAACTAATCGATTCCAATCGTTTCCTTTTGGTTATGTTTGTGCTGCACAACTTAACCACCAAGGTCTATGCTCTTTAATTCTACGGAATTTCTTTTCTTCCTTGCCCTTGTTTTCAGTTTATACTGGACTGTTTTCAAGAACATGCCTCGCGGTAAGACATGGCTCTTACTCATTAGCAGCTGCATATTTTACATGTTCTTCATTCCGAAGTACATTCTCATTCTATTCATCACCATTCTCATTGACTATTTCGCGGGTATCAAAATTGCTGCGACGGAAGGCAGAGCCAAAAAGATATGGCTCATCCTGAGTATCATTTCTACCTGCATGGTGTTGTTTGTATTCAAGTATTACAACTTTTTCATCGACAATACGAACGCCATCGCCAAACTGATTCATTGGAACTACTCCCTGGAAGCCATGGACATCATCCTTCCCATTGGTCTATCGTTTCATACCTTCCAAAGCCTTAGCTATGTAGTAGAGGTATACTGGGGAAAGCAAAAACCGGAAAAGGATTTTGTTACCTATTCCCTCTATGTCATGTACTTCCCGCAGTTGGTGGCCGGCCCTATTGAACGTGCAGCAAACCTCCTCTATCAGTTTCACGCCAAACCCTTGTTCAACGGTGCGCTGGCTGCTGAAGGCATGCGTCAGATTCTGTGGGGTTTCTTTAAGAAGATTGTGATTGCCGATACCTGCGCTGCCTATGCCAATGCGGCGTTCAACAACTATGAATCGCTCTCCGGCATAAGCTTGCTGTTGGGAGCAGTGGCATTCGCCTTTCAGATTTATGGCGACTTCAGCGGATACTCCGATATAGCACTGGGCACTTCCAAACTATTCGGCATTCAGCTTATGCGCAATTTCAATCTACCGTATTTCGCCACGAGCATTCCCGATTTCTGGCGTCGATGGCACATTTCACTTTCCACCTGGTTTCGCGACTATGTGTACATTCCGTTGGGCGGTTCGCGCGTATCGGGTTGGAAATTCTACAGGAACGTTTTTATCATTTTCCTACTAAGCGGCTTTTGGCACGGCGCCAATTGGACGTTCATTATCTGGGGACTCATTCACGCCATTGTTTACTGCATCTACTTTGCGATTTGGGGGAATGCAAAACAGAAGAACGAAGAGGCGACTTCTCCGGCATGGAAAACTTGGATAGGGGGCCTCATCACATTTGGCGTGGTGGTGCTTGCCTGGATTTTCTTCCGCGCGAAAAATGTGCAAGAGGCGTGGGCTTATTTGCATGCCATCACAACGAACTCGTTCAGTGGACACGATGTCTACAACTTTTTGCCTTTGCTTCTCGTGTTGATTCCATTCCACTTCATGGAATGGCTCAATCGAAATTCAAACAATGGCGTTTTCCTTTCATCATTCCAACTGAACCCGACTGTGCGCTTGGCCATTGAAATGATTATGGCGATTCTCATCATTGACTGTTTCTATTCTCTCGACCATGAACAATTCATCTACTTCCAATTCTGAGTTCAAGCGCTTCATCGCGAAAATGGCTGTGCGAGTAGCCGTTTTAGGTGCATTGTGCACGCTGGTTTTCTACGTTCCTTTTTCAAGAGAATACTATTTCTCCATTCTCAAATATTCGGATTATTCCAAAATAAGCTGGATTGAAAACAAGCTGAATGAAACAGAGACACTCGACAGCACTGTCGTTTTTGTGGGCTCCTCCATTTGTTTGAATGGTGTCAACGATAGCCTATTGAACGCTCTCGACACCAGTTCCACACAATACCTCAATTTGGGCATGACACATACCTGCTTTGCCATTATTGATGCCTTATTGGAAGACATGCTTGAGCGAAGAGAATTAAGACCGAAAAAAGTACTGCTGTGCTTCAAGGGTGATGCGATGGCCCGATACATTCACACCATGTACCCGGTGCAAGCTACAACCGGTCACATTCAGTCATCCGCTTTGGAATACAACACGCAGTATGTACCTTCATTCCTCAAGCGTGTTTCCTGGAACGTGCATGCTCTCACACGATACGGCAAGTACATTCCAAGCGTTGAAGAAAAAGAGTTTGTTTCTGACTATGGCTTCAAACCACAGCCCTTCAATACACCCGAGAAAGTCGAGAAGTCATATAAGAATCTTCGCGCAGGATCGGAGTCCAACTTCAACGCCATCCAAGGTGAAAATGAAGGCCGCATGTTGCCCCTGAAATCACAAGTACTTCTCGCCTACAACGATGTTACTCAAAATGTACTCTTTCAACGCGCCATGTTTGCGAAGAGTGCTCATCGACTGGATGAACTCAACATTCCTTACGACATCATTGTATACCCCAATCTCGTATCGTCTCGAATGCAAACGAAGGAAATAATGGCTAACTACATCAAGCGAACCTTTACTTCCATCGATTATTCGAAACACAATGTCATCACTTTTAACGACACTGCATTTGCAAACGCGAAGTACTACGTGGACATGAATCACCTCAATCCGGATGGTGCTGAATTGCTGACGAAATCAATCTACCAAGAACTTCATCCTTAAAGGCCATGCCACAACGTCGCAAAGGTTTTCGCAATCGATACAGGAACAACATGCCCTGGACGGAAGTGTTGTTGAAAGATGCGCAAGGACTTCTGACAGACACCCTTTCCTGGCTTAGAAACGGATTTCGACTTCCGGTGCTTGTCGTCTACCCCGACTATCCAAGTAAGAAAACAACCATTTACAAAATCTGTCGCAAGTTGGGATATCGGATAACCAACAAGCGATTGCGGAGAGCTAAATGGGTCATGTGGTTTCACGACACTACACATGCAAGTTCTGAGTTGCTCGTGCAGAGCTATCCAAACCAAGAGGTCATCAACCGAAAATGCACCGACATTTCAAAGAAACATGTGGATGCTGTCCATCAGCAAGTATTTGGATATTCTACGTTTATTGACCCGACTCAACATAGCGGATTTGCTGTAGCTAAAAGCGATATCAATGCGCTGCACGATGGCGAGATTGTGCGATGTCCCATTACTTCTCCATCCGCGAAGGCCGTTTATCAGGTCGTGATCGACAACTCCGTTCCGAATGGAGAATTTGTAGACTATCGAGTACCCGTAATGAAAGGTGCAATTCCGCTCGTCTATGCCAAATTCAAGCGCGAAGAAGTGCGATTCACCAACAAGGTTCATCGCTCCGTATTGCTTCAACCGGATGAGATATTTTCAGCCGACGAATTGACTCTCATTCGCAACATGGCAGTGGAAATGGGTGCCGACTTCTGTGAATTCGATGTGCTATGCGACAATACGAGCAAGCTTATTTACATCATTGACGTAAACAAAACTCCTTACGGCCCACCCAATGGATTGTCTGCGGAAGACGCGAAAAAAGCGGTCACGCTGCTTACTCAGTGTTTTGTAAAAGCCTTCCGCTCTTAACGAGGCAACGATTTTATTTTACCCGCAACCTTCATTGTAATAAAGTCGCGCTCGGGCAAAGCACCACGCGCAGGGGAAAATTCACGAGCGTAAAATATGATTTGTAAATGAAGCTTTATCCAGGTCGACTCCGGAAACAATCGCTTTGCATCCCGTTCAGTTTGCTCCACACTTTTACCGTTGCTCAACTTCCATCGATACAGCATTCGGTGAATGTGCGTATCCACAGGAAAAGCGGGCACACCGAATGCTTGAATCATGACAACGCCTGCCGTCTTATGGCCAACGCCCGGCAATGCTTCCAGCTCCTCCATCGAAGCAGGCACTTGCCCGGAATGCCGTTCGATAAGCAACTCCGACAACCTATGTATGTTCTTGCTTTTGGCAGGCGACAAGCCACATGGCCGTACAATCGATTCTATTTGTGACACCGAAACCTTCACCATGTCGTATGGGTTATTTGCCAAGGCAAATAGTTTAGGTGTTACTGTATTCACGCGAGCATCGGTGCACTGAGCACTGAGGAGAACTGCAATGAGCAACGTGTATGCATCGCTGTGATCGAGAGGTACAGGAGGATTCGGGTACAATCGCTCCAACTCATGCAGAATAAACTCTACCGCTTCATTCCTTTTCATAGATTAACGGCGGAAGGTCTGTTGTGTGCGGTCTTTATAAAAAACCAGCGTTTGTGTGGAGCCCATCATGGTAAGATCCACAATGTTTTGTTGTTCCGGAAATTGGGAGACCAGCAAATCGTTGGTGAGCGTTAATGCAGAAAAATCAGGCTTGCGATACAACTCCATGTAGCAATACGTGAGGTCATTCTCCACCTCCTTCCCTACCCAGCGCCATTCCATATCTATACCGTCCATTGCAAACCGAAAGTGATGCTTCATATAGGCCTCGATCCACGCGTCCGATTCAGGCAGCTCTTCTGTTGTGCCCAACCGCATCGCCTTGCCATTGGCTTGCTCGACAGCCAACTCAAGATCATCGGTGAATAGTTTGCAGGTAATTTCAAATTGCTGCGAGCGCGGATTAAACTCTATAATACTCTTTGAAATGTAGAATTTATGAGCACCCTCGTTACTCGAGATAAACACAAGACCAACCAGCAACAAAACCCCCAGTAATTTCAGACGCAGCGCCATAATTGTGTTGTTTAAAACAATCTGCAAGTTAGCAAAAGAAAGCGCATTGCCTTTCGACCTGCGTTTAACTTTGTAGCATGTCAAGGATACTGACCCCGGAACAAATTGATACCGCGCAACGACTCATTCTGAACGCCAATCGAATCGTTGTAACAACTCACAAAAGCCCCGATGGCGATGCCATAGGTTCGGCTTTGGCCATGCATCATTTTTTGCGTAGCCTCGGAAAAAACCCCACAACGATTCTACCCGATGCTGCGCCCGACTTTCTTCATTGGGTAAGCGCATACGATCAATGCATTATCGCTGACGAACAGCATCAGGAAGCAGAAGCACACATCGCACAGGCCGATTTGATTTTCGCGCTCGACTACAATCACCTGCCTCGCACCGGTGACTACGTCGGTTCATTGTTGGAAAAGAGCAATGCGTCGTTCATTCTGATTGACCACCACCAGCAGCCGGGAACCTTTCCGGTGGTTACCTACAGCGACACAAAAGCCTGCAGCACGTGTGAAATGGTTTTCCGTTTCATCGAGCAGTGTGGTTGGATCGGACATTTAAACCTCGATATCGCCACATGCATCTACCTCGGTATTATGACCGACAGCGGCTCGTTTCGTTTTCACAGCGTAACAGACGACACCCATCGAATAGCAGGTGCGCTAATTGCCATGGGGCTCGATCATTCGGAGGTTCATCGCAATGTGTATGACACCAACCTCATGGACAAGCTCAAGCTCATCGGCTTTGCATTGAGTGAAAAGCTGGTGGTATTGCCCGAGCATTCCACTGCATTCATTAGCCTGAGCAAAGAGGAGTTGAAGCGTTACAATTATCGTCAGGGCGATACAGAAGGCCTCGTAAACCAAGCGCTGTCTATTCGCGGCATCAAGCTCGCTGCATTTTTCAAAGAAGGCAACAATGAAATAAAGGCATCGTTCCGTTCGAAAGGAAGTTTCGATGTCAATGCATTCTCACGTGCTCATTGGCAGGGCGGCGGACACATCAACGCTGCCGGAGGCATCAGCATGGAGAGCATAGAAGCAACCCTCGATAAGTTCAATAAACTTAGCCTACAGTATAGCAGTCAAATTAACGCTTCATGAAAATCCAAACCATATTCGTCTTACTCCTGGTTGTATTCCTGCATGCATGCAAAGGCAAAAGTTCGAGTCCGATGACCGATCAGGAACTTTCCAAAGCGCAAAAAGAACTCATCCGCGAAAGCAAACGGCAACACACGGAAGAAATGCAGGCCATCAAAGAATTCATCACTAAATCCAACTGGCCTATGCAAGAGTCTGCCACGGGTTTGCACTACTGGATTTATGAAAACGGCAGCGGTCCACTCGCCAAAAAGGACCAGCACGTTTGGATTACCTATACCATCAGCCTTCTCGACGGAACCGTATGTTATTCGACAGACGCAGCAAATGCGAAGCACATCCACATTGGTCACGACAACATTGAAAGCGGTCTGCATGAAGCCATGCAATTGATGCACGCAGGCGATAAGGCGAAGTTTGTTTTTCCTTCACACCTGGCTTTTGGTTTTACGGGCGATTCACGAAAAATCCCACAAAATGCCAGCGTTATTTATGATATTCATTTGATTCGCATTGAACCATGATCAAGAATCAGGCATTCCGGCGCCACGCGCTTTATCTAATCACACTTGTATTTTCATTGGCTGCTTGCGGAGGGCCAAAAGGATTTGAGGATCTTGGAAACGACCATTACAGTCGACTTGATAAATTCGGTGATTGTACTCCCAACCTCCACGACGCCGCTCACTTCATCATGCAGGTTCGATTTCAAAGCATGGAACGAAGTGATTTGAAATACGAATTTCAGCTTCACCACCACGCACTGCACTCTCTCCACATCAAAGAAAACGAAGACAGTTTGAGCCGCGAGTTATCAAGTGCAATTCTTTCCATGAATTGCGGCGACGCCATGACGCTTCAATTACCGTTTCAATCTTTCGACAGAAGTTTTCTAAGTGCCTATGCGGACGAATCCATGTTTGCGCTCAACGAAAAAATAGAGCTCTACTTGGAAGTCTTACAAACGTTCGAACCGGGCCAATATTCAGCATATTTGATGAGTGCCGCACAGCAAAGTGAATTGGAGGAGAGTGAAGCTATTGAACTATTTCTGATGAATGAGCCCGACTACGATTACGAAAAGCATGGTGACTGCTTTATTCAGTTTTTTTCTCACGGAAATGGCGATACGCTGGCAGCGGGCGATGAGGTCATCATCGAGTATAATACCTACCTGCTGAATGGCAAAAAGCTTGACGAAGCAACCACGCTTCAGTTTACCTATGGCATGCCCGGGCAAGTTGTAGACGGTCTCCATTATGCACTCAGCTTCATGCACAAGGGCGATGAAGCTATGGTTTATATGCCCTCACTGCTTGCCTTTGGCGAGAAGGGAAGCGCCGGCCGGGTAGTGCCGAGAAATACGCCGGTTTTCTTTAGAATCAAGGTAATCGAGACTGCCCAAAATAATTTCAAGTAAAACAGAACATTTTCGAAGCTACGCTCGTTCAAAAGGTGAATCCCACTCCACCCGGAATGAACAGAGCACACATTTTTCTTCTATTAGTCTTGATGAGCAGCCGTCTTACTGCCCAAGATAACCTGGGAATTGCCGGCAGTACCCGATCTCCTATCAACACTGTTTGGAACAACCCATCTACCATTGTGGACTCACGGGCCTTTATCGATATTCAATTAGCCGGGTTCAGTGTTTTCGCCAAAAACGACCTCGTTTATCTGCGAGGTGGACAACTTTCGGTAGCAAACTTTGATACCATGACCACCGTTCCTCTTCGCAAGCAAAATACTCCTTACACGGCCTTTATAGATGTTCAAATTGGCGGACCATCGGTTGCATTTGCCGTAAAGCAACATGCATTTGCCATTAGCACATCTGCACGCGTTATGGCTGACGTCCGAGGCATACCTGTGAAAGCGTATGATTGGGCAATGAACGGATTTGATTCTCCGGAAGAAAAAAACAAAGTCAATACAATTCGAAATATCAGGACCAACGCCCTCGCTTGGGGTGAAATAGGCTTAACATACGGTACGATTTTACAGCGCCAAGGTTATTCCATGACTCAAGGTGCCATCACTGTAAAACGATTGTTTGGATACGCAGGAGCCGGCGTTCGTTTGGATTCCTGGACATATAAAATCCTTGACAACAATTCGATTCAAACACAAGAGTTCATAGGGCAGTATGGATTTAACGACCCAACAACAGCGCTTGTGAATGGTAAAGGATGGGGTGCCGATATTGGAATTACGCACAAAGTCCGGTACAAACAATCGGAAGGATACACACCCCATGACCCATGCACCGACGGCGATTACCGCTATCGAATTGGCTTGTCGCTTCTTGACGTCGGGCGAATCAAATTCACCGAGCCCGTTTACACCAACAACTTCTCCCAAAATCAAAGCACCATGTGGGAGGATTATCAAGGCACACAGGCCGACGACATCGAAGACATCGACAGCCTTATCAACAATAATTTTGAGTTGGTGAAGGAGAATGGTTTCATGACCAAGTATACCATGTTACTTCCGACAGCCATTTCCGCGCAAGCCGACATCAACTTAATCAGCAACCTCTATCTTTATGGTGTAGTGACCTACGGAGTGCCTTGGTTAAATCACTTGGGGGTGCAGCGATCCGGATATGCAGGAATAGCGCCGCGCTGGGAAACCAAACGATTTGAAGCATCTATTCCTTTATCGCTCTATCAATACAAACGTCCTCAACTGGGTCTCACACTGCGGTTGAACAGTATCATTATAGGAAGTGATGACCTCGGGGCATTGCTATTCAAGAAGGACATCTACGGCGCTGATATATACTTCAGCTTGAAATACACCATTTTCAAGCATTGGAAGTGCGGTGCCAAGCCGAAAAAAATCGGCTACAAACGTCATGTCGGCGGTGCACCTCCTCCACCTTGCCCGGCCTGGCGCAAGTAAATCGCCTCATTATCAAGCACTCTATTTCGGCTGTTGCCTACTAAATTCGCAACATGACCGAAGCAACCATCGACGTTTTCGACTTTCATGACATGCGTCCGTATAGCGACGCCGAATTGCAAGCTGCCATTGATCGCATGGTTCAGGAACCTATGTTGATCAAAATGATGAAATGGGTTTATCCAGGGTTGCGCAAGACGGAAATTCTGGAGATGTTCAAAGAGGTCAAGAGCGTGCAGCAGTTCCAAGAGGAAATTAGCGCTCCAGCAGTTAAAGTCATTACTCAAATGACTACCAGTGGCGTCAGCTTCAGCAACGAATCGGAAATAGAGGCCGACAAGGCCTACCTTTTCATTTCAAACCATCGTGACATCATTTTGGATAGCGCTTTACTCAATGTAAGCCTTATTGAGCGCGGTATACCCACCACTGAAATAGCCATCGGAGATAATTTGCTCAAAATGCAACTGGTGCGCGATATCGTGCGATGCAACAAAAACTTTATCGTAAGCCGTGATGTGAATGCAAAGGAAATGCTCTACTACTCCTTGCGCATGAGTAACTACATCCGTCA
>Ga0315899_10003086_pt1 | contig 18162 bp, 17 predicted proteins | sample LakEriMetagenome_2_FD_203518 | JGI IMG/M metagenome (GOLD analysis project Ga0315899, IMG submission 203518) | Freshwater fungal communities from buoy surface, Lake Erie, Ohio, United States - Buoy 4 MA112 | ecosystem: Environmental > Aquatic > Freshwater > Lake | place: USA: Lake Erie, Ohio... | reverse complement strand
GTTAATTTAACGTCTCACATATGGCCCTCTTTGGCACCGACGGTGTCCGAGGCGTTGCTGGCGTTGATCTCACTGAAAAATTAGCGCACGATTTAGCTGTTGCTGCTGCCGAAGTTCTCACCGAAAGTGGTGAATTTGCGGGGCATCGCCCTGTTGCAATCGTCGGCCAAGACTCTCGCGAATCTGGCGCATATCTAGAAGCTGCAATTTGCAAGGGGCTTACCGAAAGCGGAGTGGATGTCCGAAAAGTCGGAATTCTTCCAACGCCTGCCGTTTCATTTCTTATTACGGAGTTAAAAGCTGATCTCGGAGTGATGATTAGCGCTTCCCATAATCCAGCGCAAGACAACGGAATTAAATTCTTCTCTCGCACTGGACGAAAATTAGATGATGCCATCGAAGGCAAGATCGAAAGACTTCTAGGTCAGCCTTGGCAGAGGCCAGCTGAGATGGAAATTGGCCACGAAATCGAAGATACAGAATCGCGCGAGAAATACATTTCATATCTTTTGGGCACGATTGAATCAAGTTTCGCAGGATTGAAGATTGTGGTGGATTGTGCAAACGGAGCAGCTTCTTTTGTTGCACCAGAAGTATTACGGCTGGCAGGCGCAGAAGTTGTTGCAATTTCGGCGAGCCCTAATGGTTTGAACATCAATCAGAATTGTGGCTCTACGCACCTAGAGAACCTAATTGCAACCGTGAAGTCTGAGCGGGCAGATTTAGGAATAGCTCATGATGGCGATGCAGATCGCGTCCTTGCTATTGATCACGAAGGAAATGTCGTAGACGGCGATTACATATTGGGAATTCTTGCCGATCACACTCACTTACCTACCAAAACTGTTGTAGGTACTGTGATGACAAATCTGGGATTAATTCGCGCACTCGAGGCTCGAGGAATTGGATTTATAGCAACCCCAGTCGGTGACCGTTATGTACTTGAGAAGATGACAGCAGAGGGTCACACGCTCGGCGGTGAGCAATCGGGACACGTCATCATGAGCAAGTATGGAAATACTGGTGATGGGCTTTTGACTGCGCTCCACCTTATTTCTCACGTGGCACAATCAAAGAAGAGTTTGAAGGAGCTCGCTTCCTTTATGAAGCGCTATCCCCAAGTCTTGATTAACGTTTCTGGTGTTGCCAAAGAGAAATTGGCACATAACCAGAGAATTCAAGAATCAGTAAAGAAGATTGAAAGCCAGTTAGGTTTAACAGGACGAGTGTTGTTGCGTGCATCGGGCACTGAGCCATTGATTAGAGTGATGATTGAGGCTGAGAATCGCACCGATGCCCAGCAATTCGCTGAGTCGCTGGCTTCACTAGTAAAATCCGAACTCTCGCTTTAACCATCCTTATCTAAAGGAGCTCACGAATGTGCGGGATTGTCGGCTACACAGGTCCGAACCCAGCACTATCGCGCGTCATTGAGGGCTTACGCCGTCTGGAATATCGTGGTTATGACTCTGCAGGGGTGGCTCTTGCTACCGAAAAGAGCGCACCACTTGTTGTGGCAAAGAAAGCTGGCAAACTCAATAATCTAGAAAGCTCACTGACATCAACATATGACAATGCAACGAGTGGAATTGGCCATACTCGTTGGGCAACGCATGGGGGACCTACCGACACTAATGCCCATCCACATATCTCCAATGATGGAAAACTTGCGGTAATCCATAATGGCATTATCGAGAATTATGTTGAGCTTAAGGAAGATCTAGAAAAACGAGGCCACACATTCACCTCAGAAACTGATACCGAATCTGTAGCGCATTTACTTAGTGACGAATTTAGAAAGAACCAGGACCTCGCAGCAGCAATGCGCTCTGTATGTAAACAACTTCGCGGTTCATTCACTCTTCTTGCGATTCATTCTGATTCACCCGAACATATTGTTGGTGCGAGACGAAACTCCCCTTTAGTTGTAGGCGTCGGCGATGGTGAGAACTTCTTAGCCTCGGATGTCTCAGCATTCATCTCTCATACGAAGAAAGCTCTGGAGTTAGGCCAAGATCAAGTTGTAGATGTCACGCCACAGGGCGTTAGCGTGACCGATTTAGAGGGTGGAGCAATAACTCCGAAGGCCTACGAAATTACATGGGATGCTAAAGCAGCCGAGCGCGGCGGATTTACTCACTTCATGTTGAAAGAAATTTTTGAACAACCCAAAGCAATCTCTGACACCCTCCTAGGGCGATTTGGCGCAGATGGAAAAATTGAGTGTAAAGAGATTGAAAATCTTTCTTTGGATATCGATCGCATATTGATTCTTGCCTGTGGAACGGCCTATCACGCCGGACTTATCGGAAAATATGCGTTAGAAGAGTGGGCGAAGATTCCTGTCGATGTCGAACTCGCCTCAGAATTTCGCTATCGCAAGCCAGTCCTATCCAAGAACACACTCGTTATAACAATCTCTCAATCAGGAGAGACAATGGATACATTGATGGCGCTTCGTCATGCTAAAGAACTTGGCGCTCAGACTCTCTCCATCTGTAACACCATCGGTTCCACTATTCCTCGGGAATCTGATGGAGTCCTCTATACCCATGCAGGTCCAGAAATCGCGGTGGCTTCCACTAAAGCACTCCTCACTCAGATTGTTGCGCTTCATGTCGTAGGTCTCTACCTTGCACAAGAAAAGAAGACGCTGAGTGCTAGCGACATCGTTCTTATTCGTGAAGAAGTATTGGCGCTCCCTAATAAAGTGGAAGAGATCCTGGAGACTGTTGAACCTCTCCGTACGATGACTCGAGGATTTAAGGATTCAACATCCGTTCTATTCCTTGGCCGCCACGTCGGCTATCCCGCAGCTTTGGAAGGCGCACTCAAGCTAAAGGAGTTGGCTTATATGCATGCAGAAGGATTTGCAGGAGGCGAACTCAAACATGGCCCCATCGCGCTCATTGAAGCGGGAACTCCTGTGATTGCAATTTTGCCACCTGCCACAAGTGAAATCTCAGAGAAGATGTTGAGCAACATTCAAGAGGTAAAAGCACGTGGTGCCAAAGTTATTGCTATTGCTGATTCCACTACAAAACTTGATGTGCCTCATGTAATCCGAATCCCGCAATCTCTGGAGTTATTGCAACCTTTACTTTCTATTGTTCCGCTTCAAGTATTTGCCTATGAAATGGCGGTGGCGCGCGGTAATGATGTAGATCAACCCAGAAATTTGGCTAAATCGGTGACAGTGGAATGAGTACCAAATCTGATGACATCTTCGATGATGTAGTAGATCAGCGATACGAACATCGTCGCCAAGAGATGAATGTGGCACTGCGCTGGGCAGCAGTTCTGACTTTTGGTTTTGTTCTTGTAACTCTAGATGTCATCAATCAAGGTTTGCTCTATAGATTCGATAAAGTTGTTGCAGAAATTGAGCGTCCTCGTTTCACAGGTTTCACTAATTTCTTAATTCTTCGAATTGATGATCTTGGATTACGTTGGGTGACCGCATCCATTCTGCTCATTACAGCTGCACTGATAAGTCGTCGCTTTCAGTCATGGCGTCCACTCAATCTTTCATTCCTATCATTAGTTTTTCTTAATGTGTTTGTAGGATCCGCAAAGATATTTTTTGGAAGATGTAAAGCTCGTGAAAACTTTGATGTATGCATGTTCACTGATGGGATGGCTTATCCCAGCGGACACATTTCTAATGCGCTTGTGACCTGGGGACTCTTTGCCTACATAATCTTCCGGTATACCCACCGCGCGCCTTTTGAAGGCTTGAAACTTTATTGGCTCGTTGCACTTCTCACGATTGCGGTTGGATCTGCATCACTGCTGAGAAACACGCATTGGTTCACTGACTTACTTGGTGGAATGTTTATAGGTGGTGCCATTCTTGTCCTTGTTGTGGCAATCGATCGCTTCATCCCATCACGGCGTCAACCCTCCTAGAAGAGCTATGACTTCCAATAATCGTGCGGAAGCGCTGGTAGATCTCAGCGCTATTGAGATGAACGTCAAACACCTGATGACAAAGTCAGCTAAACCCGCGCTCGCTGTTGTGAAAGCGGATGCGTACGGACATGGATTAATTCCAGTCGCAGAGCGGGCCATTAGCGCGGGGGCTACCTGGCTGGGAGTAGCACTTCTTGAGGAAGCTCTCACGCTTCGCGACAGTGGAATAAGCGCTCCGATTCTCGCCTGGTTAACCCCAATCACTGATGACTTTGAAGCTGCAGTGCAGAGCAACATCGATCTTGGCGTTCCCTCTGTTGAACATCTTCATAGAGTCCTCGCTGCGGGCGATGTCTTAAGAAAAGTTCCTCGAGTTCATCTTGAAGTTGATACTGGAATGTCTCGCGGTGGAGCGCTTCTTGAATGGAGAGAGTTATTGCAGACTGCAGCAAATGCTCAACGTACTGGTCGGATCAAGATTGTCGGAATCTGGTCACACTTTGCGCGCGCCGATGAACCAGGACATAACTTTAATCGACAACAAAGGGATAGATTTCTTGAGAGCATTGAAGAGGCACGTGCATTAGGTGTTCAACCAGAAATTATTCACCTCAGTAATTCAGCTGCAACCATTAATGATGCTGATTCACATTTTGATGTTGTGAGACTTGGAATAGCGATGTATGGATTGAGCCCTGATGTAGAAAAAATGGGAGATTCATTCAAACTCCAATTGAGGCCAGCACTTTCATTAAGGGCAAGAATTCATCTTGTTAAAGATGTCCCAGCCGGCTCACAGGTAGGTTACGGCGGCACAGCTATAACAAAAGTTGATACAAAACTGGGAGTTATTTCCATGGGTTATGCCGATGGCGTGCCAAGAAATGCAGACCATCGAGCAGGCGTACTCATTGGTAACAAAAAGTCACCAATTATTGGACGAGTTTCTATGGACCAATTTGTTGTGGATTTAGGAAAAGAGTCACAAGCGCGTGCCGGAGATTGGGCTTACCTCATTGGCAGCGAGAAGAGTCACAGTTACACTTCCGACACTTGTTATACGGCGGACTCATGGGCTGCTGCGTGCGGAACGATCAATTATGAGATTGTTACGCGCCTCGGACCGAGAGTAAAACGGATTTACATAGGTTAGGAGATCACATGGCAGACCACGCCACTGTGCTCTCTATTGATGGTCTCTCAGTAAATTTTGGTGGCTTGAAAGCTCTCAATAAGGTAAATCTTGAACTCCGCAAAGGTGAAGTTCTAGGGCTGATTGGTCCAAATGGCGCCGGAAAGACAACAGTATTCAACGCATTGTCGGGAATTGTTCCTCCAGCTGAAGGAACTCTTGAGTTATTCGGCAAGAAAGTACAGTGGCCGAAACCTCACCAACTCGTGCATCGTGGAATTGCTCGCACTCTACAAGGCGTTGGACTATTCCCAGATCTCACAGTTTCCGAAAATGTCATGCTCGGTGCAAATCATTTGGCACGCACGGGCCTTACACAATCTTTCCTGGGATTAACTCGAAAAGATGAAGCAGCCTTACGCAATCGTGCCCAAGCTGCGCTTGAGCGTGTTTATGCCGGCTCAGTATCTGAGCGCCGCGCTGACACACTTTCTTACCCTGATACAAAACGAGTATCAATTGCGCGCGCACTAATTTCTGAACCGAAAATTCTTCTTCTTGATGAACCTGCTGGAGGGTTGAGCGCGCAAGACATTGAATGGTTTAACGCGTTAGTAGGAAATCTAAAGTCTGTAACCTCCATCATTATTGTTGAACACCATATGGATGTGGTGATGTCAATCTGTGATCGAATATCAGTTTTGAATTTTGGCGAGGTCATTGCATCAGGCAGTAAAGATGAAGTGAGAAGTAATCCAGCCGTCATCGAAGCGTATTTAGGCTCTCACGCAGGGGATAAGAAGCGATGACTGCGCTATTGATCAATAAACTTACGGTTGATCACGGTGCGATTCGTGCTCTCTCTGACGTTAGTTTTGAAGTTCCAGAAGGCAAACTCGCAGCGGTTATCGGTTCTAACGGTGCGGGTAAGACAACTCTTCTGCGCACCCTCTCAGGTCTTAAGTCTCCAACCTCAGGTACTGCGCGCTGGAACGATCGATCAATGGTGGGCGTTAAGCCAGAAGATTTAGTTCGCCGCGGAATTTCCCATGTTTCAGAAGGAAAGTCTGTCATTCCAGAATTGACGGTAAAGGAAAATCTCCTTGTTGGTGGTCTCTGGCGCAACGATAAGAGCGACACAGCTCAAGCAATTAATGAAGTTGTAGAACTTTTCCCTCGACTTGGTGAACGTATGTCCCAGAGCGCCAATACATTGTCTGGTGGCGAACGTCAGATGCTGGCGATTGGTCGAGCTTTAGTCTCTCGTCCTAAATTGTTACTACTAGATGAACCATCCTTGGGACTTGCTCCGCTCATCATCGAACAGATTTTTACTGCTATCAACGATCTTCGTAAGCGACTAAACATGACTGTTGTTTTGGTGGAACAAAATGCAATCTCTGCTTTAGAGATTGCTGATATTGGCGTCATTCTTAATCTAGGCGAACTTGTTGCCTCAGGACCAGCTCAAGACTTAATGAATGATCCTGCACTACGATCGGCTTACTTGGGGTACTAATGAGACAATTCTTTAGCACGATACTTATCGGCATAACGCTAGGTTCGATCTACAGTTTGATGGCGTTAGCACTTGTCCTAGTCTGGCGATCAACCCGAGTAGTGAACTTTGCTCAAGCCGGCCAAGCTATTTTTTCTACCTATATCGGATACGAGATGATGGTTCGAACCGGAAATTTCTGGTTCTCACTTCTTATCGCCATCATTATCGGTTCGTTACTTGGCGCTGGCGTTGAATACTTCTTCATGCGTACTCTCTTCAAGCATGCCGATGACGGTCCAGTTGCTGCACTTGCTCCTGTTATCGCAACGTTAGGACTACTTGGAGTCATTCGAAGCGTCGTCGGAATGATCTGGGGTAATGAATATCGAAGCTTTGCTTCACCTGTACCTACCGATAACTTTGTTGTAGCTGGAGCAACTATTCCTTTTTCTCGGCTAAATGTTCTCGTCATTGTGGGGGCAGCCCTTGTAATGATTGCCTTTTCCATCATTTTCCAACGAACTAATCTTGGTTTAGCGCTCCGCGCCTCAGCGTTTCAACCAGAAATCGCACGTTTGGCAGGTATTCGCGTAGGGCCTATCCGCACTATCGGTTGGACATTTGCTGGAGGAGCTGGAGCAGTTGCAGGAGTACTGGTAACTCCTAATGACATACTCTCGCCAAATTCACTCGATACCTTGCTTGTATTTGGATTCGTTGCTGCCGTAATAGGCGGACTAGAAAGTTTGCCCGGAGCTGTTGTGGGTGGAATGGTCTTGGGAATAGGTATCGCTTTTATCCTGAATTACGTAAGCACTACCTTAATTTTCCCAGCCGTATTTGTCGTTCTATTGCTGTCATTAGTGATTAAACCCAACGGAATCTTCGGATCAAAGAAGGTCCGACATGCATAATTTATCGACGAAGAAAGTATTCGCACTCTTCGTTATTTTTGGCTGGATACTTTTAATTGTCGCTGACCGTGTGGATGAGTTACGGGTTTACCAAGGTGCCACTATTGCCATTACTACTCTGGCAATTGCATCAATTATCATCCTGACTGGATATTCCGGACAAGTTTCTCTGGGCCATGGTGCATTTCTTGCAATCGGCGCATATGCTGCAGCGCTATCACAAACATATTGGCAATCACCATTTTGGTTTACATTATTGATGTCTGTAATCGTCACATCACTAATTGGTTTTGTCTTAGGTTTTGCTGCTGGACGACTATCTGGTCCATATCTTGCAGGAACAACTCTTGCTCTTGCGGTCGGACTTCCGACACTTGCAAATCAATTTACCTTTCTTGGTGGCGAAACGGGACTTGTTTATGATGCTGGAAATCCACCTGCGCGATTCGGTGAAGATTTCACTCTATATAAATGGTTCTTCTGGATTTCAGCCTTCGTTGTTCTGATTGCCATGTTCTTGATTCGCAATCTTCTGCACAGCAGGTATGGGCGCACCTGGAAGGCGCTTCGCGCTAACCCAACCGCCGCCCAGCTATGCGGCATCAACGTCGCTCAATCCAAGATTCTCGCCTTCACCATCAGCGCTGGAGCCGCAGGGCTCTCAGGAGCCCTCTTAGGCATGATCAGCATCGTCGCCCCGAGCGCATTCCCGCTCAGCCTCTCCTTCACCCTCATCACGGGTGCGGTGTTGGCTGGCGTAACTAGCCTCGCAGGTAGCATGCTAGGCGCTGTAATTCTCGTGGTGATCCCTGAGATCGCCGAGGTAATCTCGACCAGCCTCGGTGAATCTGAAAAGGTCATCTCGAACTTGCCAGGTTTCATTGTGAGCGTGCTGCTGATTCTCACAGTGCTCTTCTCACCGAACGGCCCCGCCGAGTCGATCAGAAAGCGCCGAGAGCATCATCAGAAAGCGAAGCACTGAAAAAGAAAAAACCCTCGATGGAAGGAAATAAATGATCAGCTTACGACGCAACAAGAAATCAGTCTTGTTCGCATCTGTCGTGACATCTGTAGCGCTTGCCGCTTCAGTCGTACCGGCTAATGCAGAGACCGGCGTTTCTTCAAGCGAAATCAAGCTCGGTATCACAGTACCTATGACTGGTATTGCTGCTCCGGGTTACAACAAGGTAGCGCCAGCTATGAAGGCATACTTTGAATATCTCAACGCAAACGGCGGCATTTACGGTCGCAAAGTCAACCTTATTATTAAGGATGATCGCTACATCCCACAGGAAGCGATCAATAAGACAAACGAATTAATTTTGAAAGACAAGGTCTTCGCCCTTGTCGGACAGCTCGGTACTGCGAACAATCTCGCAATTGCCAGCAAAGTCCGCCTAGGTTCGCGCAAGATTCCTTCCATCGGCGTACTCACTGGATTTAGTGGTTTTGCTGATAAGAAGAAGTATCCAACGACATTTATGTCATTCCCAAGCTACGCAGCTGAAGGTCGCATCATTGGTACCTATATCAATGAAAATCTCGCAAGCAAGACAGTCTGTCTTGTCAGCCAGAATGACGACTTTGGTACAGATGCAGCGAAAGGATTTACCGCTGCTGGCGTGAAGTTCGCTGAACATGTGAAGTATGTATCAGGAACTCAAAGCTCAGCAACTGCTCAAGTCTGGATTGGCAAGCTTGTTGCCGCAAAGTGCGAAGTTGTGGTCCTCATGACTGTTTCTTCAGCTACTGCTCCAGTTCTTGCCGTTGCTAATGCAGCAGGCTACAAGCCACAGTGGATTCTTGGATCCGTTGGTTCTGACACCACCACATTGAAGTTGAGCCTTGCGCCAGCAGGAATTCCTGCTGCACAAGCTGCAGCTCTCTTTAATGGCGCGATTGGTCTCTCCTTCGCTCCAGATCCCTCTGATACCACTGACGAATACGTCAAGCTCTTCCGCGAAGTAAATACGAATTACAACAAGGGCGTCGAGTTCGACAATAACGTTGCCGTAGGAATGAACTACGCGCTCGTTGTTGCTCAAGCTCTCCGCGCTGCAGGTACAAGCCCTACCCGTGCGAAGCTAGTAAAGGCGATGGAGTCAAAGGGATCAACCTTTGCCAGCATCGGCTATAGCCCAATGGGATGGACCGCCACAAGCCACGCTGGTCACAGCGCATTCTGGTTTGGAAAGTTCAATCTCGCTGGCGAGTTAAAGCCACTTGATGCAGCACGTACTTTGTACACCACTGATAACAATGCGACTCAGCCAGTCACCAAGACAACGGCAAAGAGAGCTGCATTGCCAGCGAAAGGAATACCTACTAACTCATGAGAAACTTTAAGAAGCGGTTCATTTCGCTAGTTTCGGTCGCTGCGCTAACAACGACTGCACTTGTTGCAGTTCCTAGCACTGCCTCTGCAAATCCAGTCTGTACTAACAAAGTCATTTTGACTGAGTGCGTCGGACTCACCTCTGATGGTGCGCAATATATTTTCCAAGTTCCTGCCAATTTTGGTGGAACTCTCTTCCTCTTCTCACATGGATATCGCTATCCATTTGATATTCCGGCAGCAATCCCCAGAGTTGGTGGATACACTGTTCTGAAATCGCCACAGCCAGCTCCCGGACAGAACGCTGCGCAAGTTGTTGAAGTTGCAACTGCGCTTCTCACAAAGGGTTACGCAGTTGGTGGATCTGGCTTTGCAACGCAAGGCTGGAACGCAGATTCTGGAGTGAAGACAAATGTTGAACTCATTGGAATCATCAAGAAGCAATTCCCAACCGTGAAGAAAGTTGCCACATGGGGCGAATCCCTTGGCGCCTTCATCACACAAGCTGTAGCTGAAAAGAATCCCGGCCTCGTCGATTCCGTAGGTCTTCTTTGCCCTGCAGCAGGATCGGTTGAAGCGAGTTTGAAGATGGCCGGCGATGCCCTATGGGGCATAAAGACCTTCTTTGATCCAACAATCAAGGGCGGTAATTACTCTGCTGGCGCCGCAGGCGTTGGCGAGGCTCTGGCAGATATCGTCAAAGTTCTTACCGTAGCAGGCACCCTCCAAGCTGCCTTTGGTGCAAATCCAACAATGCCAGCATGGCCAGCAACATCTAAGGTCCCAGCAGCTATGCAAGGAGCAATTCCTTCGCGTTCTGCACTTGTCCTTGTTGCATTGATGTCAGGTGTTCCGACCAAGAGCGCAAGCTTTGATGGAGCAACAGGCCCTGGCCCAGCTAGCGGAGCTGCTGCGATTCAGTTTGCAGCGGGACTATCGCCTGCATTTGGAGCACTTGAGAATGTCACAAATGCTGCTCTTCTCGGCGTTCTTGCAACATGGGATGTAGAGAATCAAGTTGGTGGCGCAATCTTTGATAACACCAAGACTGATTACGCTGCACAACTCGGTGATGACCTCTTCACCTTTGGCTCTGCCCTCAGTGGATTTGATGCCACGACAACAATGCTCGGCTACCTTGCTGCCGCTCCAAAAGCGACCGCAAACGCTGCAGCGGTAACCAAGATGCGTGCACTAGTTTCACATAAGGGCACTTTCTCTGACCCAACAGTTGTTGTTGCAGGAGAAGCGGACCAAGTCACACCAGCAGGAAATGCTCAGTGGTTGGTAAACAAGGCAGTTGAGAACTACCTCGCTACTGCGAAGAATAAGAACTCAAAACTTGCTAACACCACTCGCAACAATGTGTTGCCACTCTGGCAGTTAACGCCAGCCAACTACACAAAGTTCAACGGCGCTGCACCGGTTACACAGACCACTGTTAACGGAACCGGTCACTGTGTAACAACGACCAAGCAATATGTTGCAATCGCTGAAATGTTGGCGCATGCAGCTGAGAATGGATCGTTGCCACCGATTGGAATGGTAAAGACAAAGTCACGCAAGGCTGGTGGTCTTTCATACGATCCAGACTTCAGCGCGCCATTGTTGAAGTTCTACAACAGCTAAAGAATGAAGCTGTAAGTTGATCAGCAAAAAGAGCCCGGGAAACCGGGCTCTTTTTGTATTCATAGGCAATATTCACCTCACATTCAGCGATAAAGACTTGGTTTAATCCCAAGAAGCAGTTAGCCTGCTTTTCATGGCGACAATCGCAGAACGTAGGCGAATTGCTCGTTTAGTACATAGATTTGGCTTTGGCCCAAGACCAGGTGAGTTTTCAACGCTGCTTGCCGGTGGATTTGATCAGGCAGCAGAGAAATATCTCAACGCACCTCTCAGTGATACTTTTGCAGATTTTCAAGGCGAACCAAAGGTAAGTGATGTCGGTAAACGCCCGGCGCCGAATAGCGCCAACATTGTTGCGTATGCAACAGAGAAGCGAGCCCAATTAACCTCGCTCTCGTTCTGGTGGCTAGATCGCATGGTCTTATCTGAACATTCTCTCCGTGAACGTATGACGTGGTTCTGGCATGGACATTGGGCTACCTCATATCAAAAAGTTGATGATGCTCTGCCGATATATCTGCAAAATCAAACTCTGCGGAGAAATGCCTTAGGAAATTTCACTCAGATGTCTCGAGAGATGGTCAATGATGCCGCATTGATTTTTTGGCTGGATGGACAGACCAATACTGTTAAAGCGCCTAATGAGAATTTATCACGTGAGTTGATGGAGCTGTTTACTTTAGGAGTTAATCGCTACAGCGAAGATGATGTCAAGGAAACGGCCAAAGCGCTAACCGGTTATAAAGTTGATAAATCAAGCGGGAAAGTAACTTTTTATCCCAAGCAACATTTCACCGGTTCTATAAGAGTTCTTGGAACCCAAGGAGCGTTCGATGCTAATTCATTAAGTGATTTCTTGGTGGCGCGAAGTGATTGTGCGCTCTTTATTACCGAACGCCTCTGGTATCGCTTTATTTCCAGCATGAATCCACTTAGTGATCTCAGCCTTACTTCCAGCTTCGCTTCCCGCGACATAAGTGCTTTGGTGAAAGCAATCGGTAGACATCCTGCGCTTGGCAATCCTGATAACTCAATGGTGAAAAGCCCTATTGATTGGCTAATTTCCTCTGCGAGAGCGCTTTCAATAACTCCATCTCAGTTCTCTAATCCGAACCTCATTCGTAATTACCTAGATTTACTTGGCCAGCGTCCATTTTTCCCTCCCAATGTTGGGGGATGGCCAGCTGATCAAGCTTGGCTCTCAACATCGTCGGCGCAATACCGCATTCAATTTGCCACACTTTTAGTTAAAGAAGGCGACCTCACACCCATTTCTTCTCTTGCGCAGAATAAAAGAATCGACGCGCTTGCTGATTGGTTGGGAATTGTCGAGTGGAGCTCTCGAACTCGCATGGCGCTCAATGGCGCAACCAGAGATCCGGCGCGCTTAACTCTTTTAGCGCTCTGTTCGCCTGAATATGTAGTGAGCGCATAGGAGAGCACAATGGACACAATTACACGTCGGCAATTCTTGAAAGCAACAGGGGCGGGAGCTCTCGGTGCTGCAGCGATGAGCCTTTCAATCGAAGAGATTGCTAACGCGGCCATTACACGGCCACTTCCTCTTGGAACACCAATACTTGTAGTCGTCACTCTCTATGGTGGAAATGATGGACTCAATACCGTTGTTCCCGTTAATGATTCGATTTATCAATCACTTCGTCCTGGAATTGCATATAAGCCAGAAGACGTACTTCCTTTGGGCGAAAACTTGTACCTCAACGGTTCGATGAGCGGAGTTCATTCACTCTGGAATAAGAATCAAGTAGCAATTGTGCGCGGTGTTGGATACCCGAATTCTGATCGCTCTCACTTCTCTTCGATGGCTATTTGGCAATCTGGAATTCTTGGAGCAGCAAAGACTGGATGGCTTGGACGATGGGTAGAGAGTCAGCCAGAAGATCCACTTCTTGCAATCAGCTTGGGATCGGTTCTACCACCGTTATTGGCGGGAAATAAGAGATCTGGTTCGGTACTACCACTGGGTGGTTTAAAAGTTCCTAATGGTTCACTTGCAAGTGATTGCATGAAGTTGGGAATTGAAAGTCGCAATGATAATTTGCTCCAATCTATGGCAGCGCGGAGTATGCGAAATTTATTTGCCGTCTCATCTGATATCACTCCGATTCTTAAAGCTCCCGCTCCAGCAGCCCCTGATTTACCAACTGCTATTGGAGGAAATGCCGGCGGAGATACAAATTTGAGCCAGCAATTAGATATCGTGGCAAAACTTGTTACTGCAGGGGCGCCCACACGAGTCTGGTCTGTCTCCCTGGGCGGTTTCGATACTCACGCAGATGAAAAAGGTGCGCAATCAATACTTCTCGGTGTTGTTTCGCAAGGAATTTCAAAATTCATGTCACAGATGCGCGCCTCAAATCGATCAAAAGATGTCGTGGTCTTGGTCTACAGCGAATTTGGAAGAAGGGTTCGCGGCAATGCTTCGGATGGAACTGATCATGGAACTTCTGGACCGGTATTTCTCTTGGGCGAGAAAGTTAAAGGTGGCTTCTATGGCGAGCAGCCATCGCTCACCAATTTGAAGAATGATGATCTTGCCGTGACCACGGATTTTCGTGATATCTATGCCAGCGTTCTAGAAAAGGTACTTTCAACTCCCGCGGAAAAGATTCTTGGTAATTGGAAGGGTCGTACGCCTCTCTTCAATTAAGGCTCAGTCAATTAAGAATTGGATAGTCGGTACGATTACCAGGTGTTAATTGAGTCAGTTGAGGCAATGCGCGATTTGGGCGCAAAACTTGCAACTCATCTGCAATCGGGCGACGTCGTTGTTTTACGCGGAAACCTTGGTGCGGGAAAGACGGCTCTTACTCAGGGCATAGGGCGTCACCTCGGAATCAGCGACGTTACATCCCCGACCTTCGTTATCTCTCGAACCCATAAAGCAAAAATTCCTCTTATCCATGTCGATGCATATCGGTTGCTGGGAAGCACCTCTCAGGGATTTGAGATTGATGATTTGGACCTACAAACGGCTCGCGAAAACGCAATCACGGTGATCGAATGGGGCGAAGAAGTTGCAACGCGACTTCATGAAGATTACTTGCTCGTTGATATTGCATTCGGAGCTAAAGAAGATGAGCGAATCGTTGAGTTTGTCGGCAAAGGAAAGCGTTGGGAGAGTTTCAAATTATGAATTCTCTCGTGATTGATACCGCCACCAATCGCACATCTGTGGGGCTCTTTGCCGGGAATGATCTGATTTACAGCGGTTTTCATGATGGAGCAACGGCACATGCTGAAGCCCTGCCGAAGTTAGTTGCTGCAGCTTTAAAAGTGAATAGTGAGGTCGACCAGGTGATTGTTGGTATGGGGCCTGGTCCTTTTACCGGTTTGCGAGTGGGAATTGTCTTTGCTCAAACTTTTGCCACTGCGCGCATAATTCCATGGATGGGTGCATGTTCTCTCGATGCGATTGACATTGATTCCAATTCATACATCGTCACAACTGATGCCCGCCGTAAAGAGGTGTACTGGGCAAGATATGAAAGTGGAGTTCGAGTCGAAGGTCCGAATGTTGATACTCCAATAATTGTTGCCGGCTTTGCAGATAAAAAGTTTGGATTTGGCTTCACTGAAGAGCTATACCCATCAATGGCTCTTCTTCTTGCTAAAGCTATGACATCACCTGTTGTAGAGCCGATGTATCTGAGGCGACCTGATGCAGTACCGACGAGTGAGCGCTCATGATTACATACCGCGAAATGATTGCTCTCGACATACCAGTTTTAGTCGGAATGGAAAAAGAGATCTATCCAGAAAGTCCATGGAGCGCTGCACAATTCCGTGAGGAATTGGCAGGCATTCCAAGGTCTAGAAAGTATGTTGTCGCAATTGATGAAAATGAAATTGTCGGATACGGAGGAATTGCTCTGGCGGGAGATGTTGCAGATATTCACACACTTACGGTAACTCCAAAATTTCGCCGGCAAGGAATTGCAACTGAGTTACTGCAGCAACTAGAGGAATGGGCCTCCGCACAAGGGATTACGACTTTTATGCTAGAGATGCGCGAGGGTAACTCGGAGGCACAGCCTCTTTATGAAAAGCATGGTTATGAGGTCATTTCAAAACGCGACAACTATTACTCGCGCGGCATCCACGCACTTATTATGCGAAAAGAGGCTGGAAAGTGAGCCAGCCACTCGTTCTCGGCATTGAGACTTCATGCGATGAAACCGCAGTCGGGATTGTTCAGGGACGAAAACTGCTTGCCAATGTCATCGCGTCTAGCGTTGAAGAACATGCCCGATTCGGTGGTGTGGTCCCAGAAGTGGCGTCGCGCGCACACCTCGAGGCGATGCAACCTGCTATTGCACGAGCGCTGAAAGAAAGCGGAGTGGAACTTAAAGACGTTGATGCAATTGCGGTCACTGCAGGTCCTGGATTAGTTGGAGCTTTGTTGGTGGGAGTCTCAGCCGCAAACGCATTGGCTCTTGCTCTCGATAAACCACTATACGGTGTAAACCATTTAGCATCTCATGTTGCGGTAGATCTCTTGACTCATGAGCAAGAAATTCGTCCTACTATTGCTTTATTAGTCAGTGGTGGTCATTCATCAATTCTGCGAGTTAATGACATCACAAGTGATATAACTTCATTAGGACAAACGGTTGATGATGCAGCAGGTGAAGCCTTCGACAAAATTGCGCGATTATTGAATCTAGGTTTTCCCGGTGGACCGCTGATCGATAAAGATGCGAAAATTGGAAATCAATTAGCGATTAACTTTCCACGCGGATTGACCCAAGCTAAGGATATGTTGGAACACGAATTTGATTTTTCATTTTCTGGTTTGAAGACCGCTGTCTCGCGATACTTACAAGCGACCCCTGATTATGTTCGCGCTGATGTTTCTGCATCTTTTCAAGAAGCCGTCGTTGATGTGTTGCTTCAGAAATCTATTAAGGCCTGTAAAGAAACAGGAATTGATTCATTGGTAATCGCTGGGGGAGTTGCCGCAAACTCTCGCCTTCGCGCGGTCGCCCAAGAACGCTGTGCTGCAGCGAAGATTGAACTGCGCACCCCGCCCCCAGCTCTCTGTACCGATAACGGCGCCATGGTCGCTGCGCTCGGCTCGCTTGCGATCTCGGCGGGACACCCCGCCTCCGCCCTCGGCATCGAGGCCGCCTCCGCCATCAGCCCATCCATCCCCATCTGGAGATAGCCCAAGCTCGGATTTGAGAACGGGAATACTCGCCCCTAGGCTAGGCGTTAGCACTCGCCAGACGAGAGTGATAAATCGTCTGAACCCCTAGTTCGCAAGTAATCAATGAAGAAGGAGCTACAACGATGGCCATTGCCATTAAGCCACTTGAAGATCGCATCGTAATCAAGATCAACGAAGCTGAAGAGAAGACTGCATCTGGTCTTGTTATTCCAGATACTGCAAAAGAGAAGCCTCAGGAAGGCACCGTTGTTGCCGTAGGTCCAGGACGCTTTGATGATGGTGTTCGCGTACCGATGGATATCAAAGTTGGCGATGTCGTGCTGTACAGCAAATACGGTGGAACTGAAATTAAGCACGGTGGCGAGGAATATCTAGTCCTCTCTGCACGTGACATCCTTGCAGTTATCGCGAAGTAAGTAGAGGCGATAACTTCATGGGTAAATCACTTCAATTCGACGAGAACGCTCGTCGCGGTATGGAGCGCGGAGTTAACATCCTCGCCGATACCGTCAAAGTAACTCTCGGCCCTAAGGGTCGAAACGTCGTTATTGGAAAATCTTTTGGTGCGCCACTCATCACGAACGATGGCGTGACAATCGCAAAAGAAATCGAACTTTCAGATCCAGCCGAAAACATGGGCGCCCAACTTGTAAAGCAAGTTGCAGAAAAGACCAATGATGTTGCTGGAGACGGAACTACAACTGCAACAGTCCTTGCGCAAGCTATGGTGAAGGAAGGCCTTCGTAACTTAGCTGCGGGTGCTCAACCCATGGGCATTAAGGCTGGAATCGAAGCGGCAGTTGCCGCTGTTGTCGACAAGCTTCGCGCCAACTCCACAAAAATCTCTGGCAAAGAACAGATTGCAGATGTTGCAACAATCTCTGCTCAGGATCGTGTGATTGGTGACCTTATTGCCGAAGCGATGGATAAAGTCGGCAAAGATGGCGTCATCACTGTTGAAGAGTCTTCAACTACAGGCCTCGAACTCGAATTCACTGAAGGTATGCAGTTCGATAAGGGCTATATCTCGCCATATTTCGTCACTGATCAAGATCGCATGGAAGCAATCCTCGAAGATGCTTTTGTCTTGATTTCAGCTGGAAAAATCTCAGCTCTGGCTGATCTCCTCCCGATTCTCGAGCAGGTCGCTAAGGCAGGAAAGCCACTTCTCATCATCGCCGAAGATGTCGAAGGCGAAGCGCTTTCAACCCTCGTTGTAAACCGCATGCGCGGAGTATTTACCTCTGCTGCAGTTAAAGCTCCAGGGTTTGGCGATCGTCGCAAAGCGATGCTCCAAGACATGGCAGTTCTTACCGGTGGCCAAGTTATCTCTAGCGAAGTTGGTCTCAAGCTCGACCAGATCTCACTCGATATGTTGGGACGCGCTCGTCGCATCGTAATCACAAAAGATCACACCACCATCGTTGATGGCGCTGGTAACAAGAAAGATGTAGAAGGCCGTATCGGCGAACTACGTCGTGAAATTGATGCTGCTGACTCTGATTGGGATCGCGAGAAACTTCAAGAGCGCCTTGCAAAACTCTCCGG